>Ga0302251_1000375_pt1 | contig 43295 bp, 42 predicted proteins | sample AAG_RA_Gln_MG_FD_193534 | JGI IMG/M metagenome (GOLD analysis project Ga0302251, IMG submission 193534) | Enriched activated sludge microbial communities from anaerobic digester in WTTP, New Holstein, Wisconsin, United States - AAG_RA_Gln | ecosystem: Engineered > Bioreactor > Anaerobic >... | reverse complement strand
TCTTTTCTTTCGCGGGGGACGCTTTCATTATAGCGAAGATCGTGGACGCGAGTTTGCCTTTGGTGAGAGCGCCGCTTCCTACGAGCCCGTCGATGGCGTCCTCATATCTTTTAATGTCCTTGCTGTAGAGTTCCTTAAGCCAACCGGCAAACTCATCTGTCCCAACAGGTCTGTCCGTATCGGCGCGCTTTGGGAAATCCTTTATGCCAAAAGCCCTCCTAAACGCATCCCTTATCTCCACCCAGTGCATTTCTTCATACGCGCCGAAGTTATTTTCGGCTCTTGGATCCATGTAACCGTATACCGTGGCTATCTCCGCACCGGGCCATGATGCGGCATACTCGGGCACATCATTGAAGCGGTACAGCGAGAGACGCGCCTTAGACACAAGCAGCGCGCTCTGAACGTCAAGCGGACGCAGATCGCGCGGCTGTACTTTCTGATCAACGGCAAGCGCGGCTATCGCTCCCGCGGCCTGCCCTGTGAGCATCGTCACCGGCTGGAGGCGCGTCGAGCCGTTTACTACGCGAGAAACGGAGATGTTCTTCTCGGCGGCAATCAGACCGTCTACCTTTTCCGGTATGAGAGCGCCGAAAGGTATCTGAAAAAGCCCTCCCTCGTCGTTCTGATCGTCTGGTATCATATCAGACGTCTCGCCAAGGCCGCGGTCAAGATATTTGGTGTCCCTGATGCCGTGGATGTCTATGGGATATTCCCCCAAAGCAACGCTGTCCGCCCTGCTTGAGAGAGTCCTTTTGAGCACGGGGTCTCTCTTGATGTCCTTCACAGTCATAGTCGTGATGCCGACTATCCGTCTGCTCTCCCTGACATACGGGTACGGAGGGAAATGTCTCAGTATTGGGGCGTACGACTCCGGCATCTCCTTCCAATTCCGCCAGTCGTTGCTGAACCACCCTCCGTAGCCCTGCCTGTCGTCTACGGACCAGTCCGACATGCCGAGCTCGTTCTGCATGTAATAGATGAACGCCAGCGTTTTAGCCATCGCCATTCTCTCCGAGCGGAGCCTGTACTCCTTGTCCTCAAGAAATTCGACGGAAAGGCCCGGTACTCCGCTGTCCCTTCCGGGATAATCGTTCGCCCAGTTTATCGCCGTCTTTGTGATATGCGGCCATGTAGATGGATCCCCTCCGTCTATAACTGCACCGCTTGATGGATCCGGCATCGCGCGGTACGCGTTGTGTGTGGGCACGTTGAAAGGGTATTCGCCGGGCCAGCTGTTGCCGTCTTTTCTGAACATGGCCCTGAACTTAAAGAGGTATCCGGTATACCCGGGCGGCGGTGTAGAAACCTTAAGCTCCGCGGGAAGGCCTCCCGGATACTTCTTTACGACGGCGGCGTATGTGATGTCCTGTATCACGCCGTCCTTGTCGATTTTGGGCGAAATGCTGCTGCCAGCGCGATAGCGGGCTCCGGTTAACGGGATGAAGTCGCCGCACTCCGTAGCATCGATGAACACCTTGGCGTTCAGCACGACTTTTTTGCCGTCGGCATCAAAAACCGCGGATGTGACCCTGTGTCCCGATGTTCTTGCGGAGACCGGTTTCGCTCTTAGTATAAGCGTGACGTGCCCTGTCTCGGCGAGCATCTCAAGGAGGATTTTCTGTCCGGCCCACGGCTCGAAGGCGATCGTATCGCTTCCCCAATAGCAGACGTTGACGTTTTTTCCCCACGCGGAGTAGAGGTCCTTAACCCGCGAAATGAACTCAAGATAAATGCCTGTACGGGTCATGCCCTTGTCGTCCATCGTGCTGACGGCCGCGCCTGTCATCTGCCCGCCGACCCAGTCTGACTGCTCCACAAGCGCCACCGTCATCCCCATCCTTGCGGCCTGTATGGCCGCGGCGCAGCCGCCGCTTCCAGCGCCTATGACTACTACATCATAAGGAGCATCGCCCGCGGCCGATGCGACGCAGCAGCCTGACGATGAAAAAAATAACAATATAACCGCTATCGATATCAAAATAGATCGTACTCTCAAAATGTAACCCCCGAACTAAGGCATGCTGAAAGACTAAACCTTAGGATTATATACTTTTTTTCGTCCGCGCACCATAAAAAGAGAGCGCGCTGAGTTATAATCTAACAAAACACGAGTTTAAAACTCCGGAGGCTGAGATATCCGATGCCATCTTCTTCGCAGATACAAGCGGCGCAAAAACAGATCAGGCCCGCTGATTACGCCATGATCCTAGCCACAGTAGTGATATGGGGCGGCAGCTTTGCCGCTACGAAACTCGCGTTAAGCCAAGCAGAGCCTATGGTGGTTCTGTTTTTGCGTTTGGCCATAGGTATGCCCGTTCTTTTCATAGGAGTCTGTCTTGAGGGCTCTCTTCGCCTGCCGACCAAGGGCGAGGCGCTGACCCTTTTTCTGATGGGTTTTCAGGGGATCTTTTTCCACCAGGCCATACAGAGCTACGCCATGAAAACAGCAGGAGCCGCAAACGCAAACTGGATGATGATAGCGTCGCCCGCAATAGTAGCCATCCTCGGCCGAATATTCCTAAAAGAGAAAATTTCCAGATCCGGCATCTGCGGACTGATCCTGTCAGCCGCCGGCGTTGTTTTAGTTGTGGGCTTCGGCACGGTCAGAACAGTTGCCGTGAGCGGATTCGGCAGCGTGGGCGATCTTATAATGCTGTTTTCAGTGCTTAACTGGGCCGTATTTCTGGTTATCTCCAGAGGGGCGCTAAAAACAGACCTCCCCCCGGCCTTCGTAATCTTTTGGGAGATGTTCTTCTCGCTTATATCCGCGGCTGTTTTTGTATATGCTATAGGCAGCGACTTTTCAACCGTTCCGTCGTTCACGCTGAGCACATGGGCGGCGCTCATATTCCTAGGCGCTTTTTCCTCGGCTCTCGCCTATATTTTCTGGTTCAAAGCGCTTGCCGCCTTCCCCGTCACAAAGGTCGCGGTGTTCCAGCTCCTTCAGCCAATAGCCGGCGTGGCGATCGCTTACATCTTGGTGGGAGAACGCTTCACCATCTGGCTCTTTGCTGGCGGAGCCATGATACTAAGCGGTGTTTGGCTGGTCAACCGCAAATAACCTCCCGATCTTTCTGATATAGGTGGGGTCGCGGATCTCGCTCATTGACTCCGCTTTTTATTGTGCGGAGCTTCCGGTTCGCATTTGCGCAAATAACATCAGTAAACATCAATGGCTTTATACCCTTTTATATCTATGCTATCACCAAGGCTCACAATTTACCTGTCGCCCCGCGTAACCCTCTTAACGCCTCTTTTCAGGAGCCAGGCCTCGGCTCTGTCAGCTATATCGCCCTGAAGGACCACGCGGCCCTCTTCCACCCGCGAACCGCAGCCGAGGGCCTTTCGCATCTCTTTGGCAAGAGCTTCAAGGTCCACCTCGGCGCCCCGCGGCAGCAGAACGACGGTAGCCGTTTTGCCTCCATAACCCGCTGTCCGCCGCTGAAGCGAGACCTTACTAAGTTTCGGCAAATCCTTAAGGTCAACCTGCCGAACTGTCTGCGGCCCGCCCCCTTCAGCTGAAACCAAGCGCTTTTCCGTATCTTTTTTCTCTTCGCAAGTATCCTCGCCTTCCATGAGCGAACCTAGCGACACGCTCAAAAAAGAACCGTCGTCACCAAGGCTGAGCCATGTTGGCTGCGCTGCGTCCTTTATCTTTTCCTTTTTTTTCACGCTTATAACAGCTCCTTTGTTATACTTAAGTCCAGACCGTTGCCCATATAAGCTTTTACGGCGGCGTCCGTATGCATTATATTAAAAAACAGTCGCGGGGTAGATAGAGATGGACGACACACAGAATTTTTTCGACGCGTTCTTTGAGAATCTTTTCTCCTTTGCCTCAATGATAGGGGGTAATGGCCGCACGCTTCTATTTCCGTCGGGTTCGCTTGCCGCGGCAAGCGGTCTTCCATACGCCGGCGAGAACTACGCGATCTTTGTCCCAGGAGCCCGCATAGAGGAGATCTCGTCCACGCTTTGCTTCTTCAAAGAGATGCGACTACCGTTCACTGTCCCCCAGTTTAAGCACATGACAAGCGAGTTCGTCGGCGCGCTTGAAACTTGCGGGCTTGCTGTGCGGCAAAACTACACCGCTATGGCGCTTAGGGCTAGCGCCTTTGACAACGCAAAAGCGGACGCGTCTTTTGCGCGGGTTGGGGAGGAAGATATCGCAGCGTGGGCCGACACAGTTTGGGAGGGTTTTGGCGGAACTCCCCCGACGCCTGCCTTATACTCCTCTTTCGCCAGATATCTGTGCGAAACGCATAGCAACAGGCTTTTTTTGCTAAAAGCGGATTCTCGTCCCGCGTCTTGCGCACTGCTTCACAGCAGCGCGCTTGCCTGCGGCCTCTACTACTTCGCGACAGTGCCTCGTTACAGGCGGCGCGGCGTTGCGCGAAGCCACATGAGCGCGCTTGCCGGATTCTCTGCCAGGCTATGCGACAAGCTTGTACTGCTTGCGACGGAAGAAGGGCTGCCTTTCTACAACGACTTCGGATTTACATCCGTAGCGGATATACCGATGCGCTCCCTATCGCAGGAGCTATGATACGCGTTCGTTATTGCCGTGCCTGTTTTGTCATTTGTTTTTTATGGTATGATTGATGACCGCGTGAGAACGGTGAAGAAAGGGGGTATCGCAATGTCGGATATCGAAAGATTTTGGAAAGATGCGCCCGCAGACTGTGTCGTGTGCGCATCCACAGACGCCACAAAGAACATGGTGCTGCGCGCGATAGTGAACGGAGCGCGCGATATGGAATCACTGAAAAAAGCCGTCAGCCTTTGCGGCACCGACGAGTGCGCCGCGCTTAACCCGGCGAAATGCGGATGCGTCGAAAGCGCCAAAGCCCTGCTATCGATATACGTTCCAGTATATGAGATCATGACGGCGGACGGAGGCTGCAAGCAGCACTGCAAAAACCGCTCTTAAGCGCTGACCGCCGTTTGTCAGGACACTGATGAGACAGGTGTGCCGCTTGTGTTGTGATACACATTGTAACATTTGTTTGCGTTCTCATTCAGCAACCCTAGTCGCACTACTGATGACAGCCTGCTTTTGGCGGATTAGAATATGACCATAAACCGCCCCGTCCGCCGATCACAATTGGCAGCAACGATCAACAGGCAACTGAGAAACAGAATATTCTGTATATCAATGGTCCAAGTCATCGAAGTTTCAGTTACGCGGCGGCGTAAGTCCGGAAGTTATCTTTAAGATATACCGGAGCGGGGCGTCTTAGAAAAAGAATAAAAGCGGCAGCCGATTCTTTCGGTTGCCGCTTTTATTACACCCTCACTGCGCTTTGCTTATGAGGTTTTTAAGTTCGTTTATAAGCGGCCTCACGCGCTTGTCGTTAGCCGGCTTGCTAAGCGCGGCCTTCGCCGACATGTCACGCCCCCAGTATGCACGGTTGGCGTCCCTGTTCTGGTTGATTACGCTGCCCTCCAGCGAGACCCCGGCGAAAAGACCCTTAGACATCGAATAGCTGTATATCGAGGCTTTCATGGGCGCGTTGGTCGCGGCCGATGTGTCGCGGCCGACCGGGCCAGCGGCTATGGAGACGTCCGCTCCCAGTTTGAAGCTGTTCCCCCCCGTGAAGGCATGGAGTCCGTCCTGATTGGTTATAACCAAAACAAGCCCCACGGACTGAACCCCTATCTGAAATCCTATAGAGGCTCCCGTGATACCCATGAACGCCGGGCCCCTCCACGTTCCGTCAGAAGCGCGCAGGAAGACTACCCCTTCCCCTGTATGACCGCCTATGCCAAGCCCAGCCTTTGTTACGGCCGGGAATATGGCGACACCTTTGCTTGATTTAACGACAGATGCCATAGTCCCCGCGTCGTCCTGCTCAGACATTTTATGAATGAGCTCGGCTGAGAGCCGCAGACGCCTTTCATGCGCCTTCTCCGCGGCAAACGCCGTTCCGGCAAGTATGATAAGCATAGACAGCGCAAGGATCATAATCGCCGGCTTTGAATTTTTACTCATCTGCATCATCCTCTCCCTATGATAAAATTTTTATTTTGTTCAAGTGTATGTGATACATAAACTTTATAAAACGCCGAAATACCTATATCTTGCTTTGCGGATCTAAACCGGCACAGTTTTTGCCAATTGTTTTTAACCCGCCGCACACGCCTGCCGGCGGCAGGGCAAGAGTTCAAGCTATGCGGGGCGTTTGCAACGCTTCTGCGCATATCTTATAATTATACCGCGATCGGATCAGGCCAAAATTACCGCGAAAGCCGGTAAAAATAAACGCCGACTTCGCCCGCGCACAGCGGCGGGAGGCGTGTGCGCGTTATTTCTGATGCGGCAGGAGACCCTGTTTCGGCGTTGCATCCTAAAAATCTGAAATAAGGCTGGTGGCATAGATGGACAGGCTCTTCGCACCGTGGCGCATGGAATATATACTATCAAATTCCGACGACAGCCAGATAAAAGGGGATGGTTGTATTTTCTGCGATTTCCCTAAGCTTGGCGACGACGAAAAGAACCTCATACTGCATCGCGGTGAAGAGTGCTTCGTCATATTGAACGCGTTCCCATACAACCCAGGGCATCTCATGGTAGTGCCGTATCGCCATACGGCCGACCTGACTGGGCTAAAAGCTGAGGAACTGGCTGAAATGATGTCGCTGTGCCAAAAAGCAGTCTCCGTCCTGACCGATGTCATGAACCCGCACGGTTTCAACCTCGGAATGAACCTCGGCAAGGTCGCGGGCGCCGGCATTGACCAGCATCTGCATATGCACATAGTGCCGCGCTGGAACGGCGATACCAATTTCATGCCGGTGATAGGCGAGGTACGCGTCATCTCAGAGGCCCTGTCTTCCTCGTGGAAGCGCCTTAAGGAGGCGTGGCTGAGACAGTGACGCGTTATCTGTTCAATGCGCCGCGTACCGATTCGGACGTCGAGCTGATCGTCAAAAAGTCGAGGTTTATAGGCTCCGTCCGCGTGGCGCTGTCGGCAGAGGAGGCCGCCGAAATTATAAAAGCCTTTCCGCGCCTTTATCCTAAGGCAAACCACCACTGCTGGGCCTACCGCATAGGAATAAACCAGGCGCTGGAACACTTTTCCGACGCGGGAGAACCGGCCGGGACCGCTGGGCGCCCTATACTGGGAGCCATTAAAAGACATGATCTCTATAACACGCTCATAGTCGTTACACGCTATTTCGGCGGCATCAAGCTTGGCGTGCGCGGACTCATCGAGGCCTACGGCCAGGCCGCGGAAATGGCTGCCGCGGAAGCGGGGACCGCAGAAATGGAACTGCGCAACGCGCTTGAGATAAGCTGCGGCTACGAGCATTCAAAGACAGTAGCGTCCGCTCTCAGAAAACTTGGATTCGGCGAAAGCAGTCAGAGCGCTTCTTATGGAGAGGACGTAAAAGTTAAACTTGAGGTACCGTGCTCGATGCGCGACGAGCTGGCTTTAACGCTTGGTGAAATGGCTGCGCGCGGGCTTATTTCCGGCATAAGATGGGACGATAAGCCTTTAGTCAGAGAAATACGAAGCGGCGCGAATTCTTAGCTTTTGGCTCAGCTCTTGGTATACGGCCGTTTTTTCATCATAAAGCGAGGTGGTCTAAATGTACAGGAAAGTAGCCGTGTTAATTTTTATTCTGTTGCTGACAGGACAAGCCTGCTGCTTTGCGCAGGCCGCCCAGACTGGCTGCGATGCCGCCGAATCCGAGACGCTTGAGTTCATCAACGCTTCAGGGACGGTAATCGAGGGAGTCTACGTCAGGCGGATCGGAAGCGAGGTCTGGTCGGATAACCTTCTTGGCGAAAAACCGCTTGGGATAGGCGAAAAAAGAAAACTGAACATCTCGCGCTCGTCCATCATAGGTTTATGCGACATCAGGCTGGTGTACGGATCCGGCAAAGAGAGGATATGGGGCAGGCTTCCACTGGCTGAGATATTCAGCATCACACACAAGATAGACGGCCTGCCCGAATACGAGCGGATCCGTCTTTCAACCTGATAGGGCCGCTCAGCCGCGCGTCGCGCGGCACTTATGACACAAAAGACCACCGGGGGCGCTGATATTCGTTTGCGCCCCCGGTTAATTTTCAGCATCAACGCGGCAACGATTAGCGGCCCGGTTCCTTCGTCACTTCCGCTGAGCCTGTCTCCTCGTAATACCGTCCCATAAGCTTTTTCCAGTCCACATTATCGTCAAGCAGGTTAGGGCAAGTATTATCCGGATAGAACCAGTGACGGCCGAGCCCCATCAGAACCTGCCACCAGTCGTGTATGTCTGGCGTCAGGATCTCGCCCTCCGGGCCTATGCGGCGCAGCTCCCTGTATACAAGAGCTACCATTTGGCTCTCATCCATCGCGGCGGTCGTTTTTGCGTAAAACTCGATTATATAAAAGTAAGAACAAGCCCCAAGCTGATAGAGAATATCGGTCCATTTCGGCGATATCCTGCTCGTCCGCGCCAGAACCATCTGCTTTTTGCTTCCCGCGCTTTTATGGTTCACAATAAAAAGGATCTTGTCAGGATCTATGTGACGTAGCTCCTCATATTTTTTTATCAGTGCCTCGGCGATCGGCCTAATCTTGCTGTTACAGATCTCATAATCAAATTCCGCGCCAGAATCAACAGACATTCCAATTCCCCCAATTTCTGCGCCTCGCGTAATTCGGTATGCGCAGCGTATAGATTATACCATTGCGGCTGAGAACAGCAGCCGGCTCTTTACAGGACAAATAGCCACCCTAAGCCGCAAAAAGAGTATGTTTAAATTGATTTATCCTGACTATTGTTTTGAAGCGCACAAAAAAACAGCCCCAGCCATCAAATAGGCCGAAGCTGCCGTATTAATAAAGCTGCGTTATGCTGCTAAGCCAAATCCAGGCTCTTCGGTTTTTTGCTGCGCCTTACATAGGTCGGGACATCGTACATATCCTGCTGCGATTTCAGCTGCGAGTCGAAATCCTGCGATGCCTGCCGCGCGGCGCCGCTTTCCCTCAGCCACGCAGGCGAGTATGTCTTTGGCTGCTGTGCCGCCGTTTCCTGCCAAACGAGCTCATCCTCGTCCGTTACACGCTGCCGAGTCTCTGCTCTCTCGAGCGGCGCAGCGTTTACCATCGCCCTATCAGTCACGGAGACAGAGGGCGCCTGCGCGCGCGCTTTCGCCTGGGACGCCGAAACCTCCGCAGCGTCGTCATCAAAACCCGTAGCCACGATAACTATCTCGACGCCTCCGTCCAGACTTCCGTCCTCCACACAGCCCCACACGAAAGTCGCGTCCTCCGATATTATCTTTTCTATATATGCGGCTGCCTGCTGTATCTCATAAAGGCCAAGATCCTCGCCGCACGTCACGTTCATTAGCACTCCTTTGGCGCCTCTCATAGAGCACTCCATAAGAGGGCTCTCGAGCGCCTGTTTGAGCGCTTTGGAAATTCTGTCTTCGCCAGACGCCTTTCCGACGCCCATAACGGCGGAACCGGCCTGCTTCATCACTGCCTTGAGGTCGGCGAAATCCACGTTGACAAGCCCAGGCCTGGTAACCAGGTCTGTGACCCCTTGCACTGCCTGTCTTAACACCTCGTCAGCCATTGAGAAGGACTCGCTCAGCGGGGTATCCTTGCGGCATATCTCAAGGAGCCTGTCGTTCGGCACGACGATGAGCGCGTCAACGCATGAGCGCAGTTTTTTTATGCCGTCTTCGGCGTAGCGCCTTCGCCGCGGGCCCTCGAACGAAAACGGTTTAGTGACCACCGCTACGGTAAGTATACCCATCTCTTTCGCGGCGGCCGCGATTATCGGAAGCGCCCCAGTTCCCGTGCCGCCTCCCATTCCCGCCGCGAGGTATACCATGTCCGCGCCTTTTAGATATTCCCTTATCTCCGCTATGGACTCTTTTGCGGAAAGTTCTCCTATCTCCGGCAGTGCGCCGGCCCCCAAGCCCTTGGTTATCTTTTCGCCAAGTACTATCTTTTTGCTTGAAAGGGACATCTCCAAGCTGCGGACGTCGGTGTTGACGGCTAAAAGTTCTACTCCCTCAAGCCCCTTGCTTATGATGTGGTTAAGGGCGTTGCCTCCGCCCCCTCCAACCGCGACGATCTTTATGACCTCTCTGCGAGCCATCCGCTCTTTAGGCTGCGTGACGTTCTCCTTTGGAGGCTCGACAGGCTCTTCCGATCTATAGTATAAGTTTGCCGCTTCAAGGCCCACTCTGTTCACCTCTTTGAACGATTGATGTATACTACTTCCCGATATTATAACATCAGAGCGCGATAGAGGGTGCATGGGAACATGAAAGAAAACTGTAGCGGCCCGGGATCAAATTACAGCCGCGTTCCATTTGCGCTTTTCTTCACAATATTTGCCTTGCTGGCGTGGCAGGCCATCCGCCCGCTTATGATTGACATTGTATGGGCTGGGCTGCTCTCTTTTCTGACAGCGCCTCTGTTTAAGCGTCTCAACTCCATGACCCGCGGAAGGCTTCGCGGTACTGCCGCGGGAGTGACGCTTATCCTTCTCGGCCTTTTGCTATTGTTCCCGCTCTTAGCGCTGATGACCTCTCTTGGGGGGGAGATCACGGCTCTGGGACTTAAGATAAGCGGGTTTATTTCAAAGATGGAAACGAAAGAGACCATATCCGCCGCAGGCCTTACGGGCTCATGGCTGCCAAAGTGGGCGTCCGAATACGTAAGCTCCTTCCTGGGCAACTCGGAGGCCGTGAGGGCCGTTTTGCAAAAAGGCGCGGCGTGGGCAGGCGGATTGCTCACAAAGATATCGGGAAATCTGATTCAGGGCATATCCTCGTTCCTTTTTCATTTTATGGTTACGCTGATGCTCTCTTTCTTCTTCATCAGAGACGGGAGATCCATAATTGAATATATAAAGAGCGTCACCCCGCTTCCGTCTGAAGAAAAGCTTATGTTTTTCTGCAAGGCGGAGCGAATTCTTCATTCCGTTATTTACGGCATTCTGCTGACCGTGGGGATACAGGCTCTGTTAGGAGGGCTCGGCTGGTGGTTTGCCGGACTGGGAAGCCCGGTCTTCTTCGGCGCGCTCATGTTTTTTTTCGGCATGTTTCCGGCGGGTACAGCCGTCGTATGGGTCCCCGGGGGGCTTTACCTTTTGCTTAGCGGAGACATCAAAAACGGCGTCATCCTGCTTGTGTGGGGAACTGCAATAGTAGGGACCATAGACAACATACTGAGGCCTTTTATAATAAGCGGCGGACATGGCGAGGAGGTCCCAACGCTTTTGGTTGTCATTGGGCTGTTCGGAGGAGTAGCAGCCTGGGGATTTTTGGGAATATTCTTAGGTCCTTTAGTGCTTGTCCTGTTCACTCTTGTGTTTGAAATATACCGCTGCCGTTACCTTAAGGGATCGGAGGGCGGCGAGGCGTGAGCGCCGATGATCTCCGCATCATCGCGAGCGCCTCTTCCCTCGCTATGGACGCTTTTTCCGTTTCTATCTGCGTAGGACTATGCCACAACGGTCTAAGCGCAAGACAGGGCTTTTCGCTAAGCGGCGCTTTCGGAGCCTTTCAGTTTGCCATGCCGCTTGCGGGCGCATGGATATCAAGCCGCCTCACGGATTTCTTCGACGGCTTTACCCCGTGGGTGTCGGCTGCGCTGATACTATGGGTCGCGCTCAGCATGATAAGGGAGGCGCGCGGCGGCATCGACAAAACCAAATCCTGCATGCTCATAAGCTTTAAAAACATCGTTGTCCTTGCTTTCGCGACGTCCCTGGACGCGCTTGCCGTCGGATTTTCCATGAGCATAACCGGCACTGCCGCGCCGAAGCTTGCGGCCGCCGCGGGACTGATAACTTTTTTGCTCTCTCTGTTGGGCGCGATGTCGGGCGGCAAAATAGGAGAAAAGACAGGAGACCGCGCCGAATATTTCGGTGGCGCGGTCCTCTCGCTTATCGCGCTTAAGATAGTCGCCGATGCCGTCCTAGGCTAAAGCGAAGTGTGCCTCTTAGACGGTTATCAGCTCATAAACCCTGGTTCCTAATCCGATTTTCTCACAATGTTCAAGCGTCGTCTGCCAGTGGGTATCCGGGTGCAGGGCATGGAAATAGTCCTTGCCGCACTCGGAAGCAGCCTTTTCAGCCAAAAGGCTGCCCGCCGTCATAGGCGCGTTCATAACCGCGTCCGCGCAGGCCTGGTCTATGGCGATAGGGTCAAAAGACGCGAATATACCTATATCCGGAACTACAGGAAGATCGTTCTCCGGGTGACAATCGCAGAAAGGTGACACATCAACGACGAAGCTTATGTGAAAGTGGGGCCTGCCGTCTAATACCGCCTTCGTGTACTCCGCCATCTTCCTGCATACTATCTCGTTAGATTCGCTGTCCGCCGGATAAATCGCGTCAAACGGACAGATGGCGAGACACCTGCCGCACCCGACGCACCTGGACTCATCCACCTCGGCTTTTCCGTTATGGCCCAGGCTTATTGCCTCCTGCGCACAGTTCTTTATACACCGGCCGCACGCCGCGCACCTCTTCGCTTTTATCTTAGGCTGCCCCTTGCTGTGCATCTCCATCTTGCCGCTTCTTGATCCTGACCCCATGCCGATGTTCTTCACCGTTCCGCCGAAACCAGTCAGCTCATGCCCTTTGAAATGGGTTAGGGATATCAGTATATCAGCGTCCATGATGGCTCGTCCTATCCTCGCCTCCTTGACGTACTCTCCTCCGCGTACCGGCACGCGCATCTCGTCTGAACCCTTGAGACCATCGGCGATGATCACCTGACAGCCAGTACAAAATGGGTTGTATCCGTTTTCGTACGCCGCATCCAGATGCTCGAGGGCATCTTTTCTCCTGCCGACATAGAGTGTGTTGCAGTCGGTCAAAAACGGCTTTCCTCCCAATTTCCTCACAACATCCGCGACTACGCGCGAGTAGTTCGGCCGCAAGTACGCCAGGTTGCCCGGCTCCCCCAGATGCAGTTTTATCGCCACGTACTGTTTTTTAAAGTCTATTGACTCTATTCCGGCTTTTTTAATCAGCATCTCGAGTTTCTGGAGTATATTCTGCTCCGGCGTCGTCCTGAGGTTCGTAAAATAAACTTTTGCCCTCTCCATTGATCATATCCCTTCCCTGTCATACATCTGTTTTGCAAGCCTCCGTTGAATAAGCGCGCTTTGCCGTTTGTATTTTACATCGGCCGCTTTTTCGCCGCACGCGTATAAACAGGGGAAGCCCTTTATTTCACGTTGTTTTTTATTAACTTTTCGCCGGGCTATGCGTCTGACAAAGCTCAAAACGGTTATACCTGAAAACGGCCCGCGTTGCGCAATTTTCACAAAAACATCGCTCTTTATAAAATATTTTAATAGATAACACTGCAGAGCTCATTTTTCATTAAAGCCCTTTTTTCTCAAACTGGTAAAAGAGGATCAGTACCAGCAGGGCGAACGGTACTATTACAAGCCAGTGATTCAAACCCAAGACCTGAGGAATTGTTATTTTGCCATAGTCTCCCCATGTGAGTATCGTCTTCCGCATATAAGGGAACGCTTCGGCGTATATCCCAGCGCCGACTATCATCCCCGCTATTCCCCACAACGCGTCAAGACGCCCTTCTCCCAGCGCTCCCATTGCGGTTCCCGGACAGTAGCCAAGGATCCCCCATCCTATTCCGAAAATGAGTCCTCCTGCGACTACTCCTCCTACTATGGTCGGCTTCAACGACAGTTTTGCCATGCCCAAATCGTTGAGAAGATAAATACCGATCATCGCCACAACAATGTGTGAGAGCATAAACTTTAATATGGTCATGTCTTTAAGCAGCAGCGCGCCGATCTGTTTATCATAACGAATGACGCGGCCACGCTGCATAATAAAACCAAAAAGGATACCCGTTATCAGACCATACGCCAAATTAATCATTTACGCTCACCTTCCTTATAAAGCAATTTTGCGGAGATCATTCCTCCGATAAAGAAACATACCAGCGCTATGTATCCGCTTACAGCCAGCTGTGACGCTCCGGCGAGTCCGTGACCGCTCGGGCACCCGTCCGCAAGGCGCGCGCCAAAGATAGCGACTATTCCGCCTATGAACGCGGCAATCGCCCTTTTTTTAACATCCGGGCCGAATCGTTCTTCCCATGTCTTTGGGACGTATCTCACCTGAAAACTGCCGGAAGTAACCGCCGCTATAAATGATCCTAAGGCTATCCCCGCAACGAACATCATCTGCCAATCGACCATGGGCACTTCTTTAATGAAATACGGCATCTGCGAAACCCTTTCGGGCGAAAATATTTTCTCTATCAAACCAGCCGCTCTCACAAACGTCGTTGAAGCGCCAAAAAATTTACCAACAAACCAAACGGATCCTATCGCGACAAATCCGCTCAACGTTCCCGCTAAATAAGGACTCCAGCTTTTATCGTCTTTCATACGGCAATTCCCCTTTCTCTCTCAAAAACTGCAATCCATGCGCTTTTTCGTAAAAGACAAAGCACCTCCGCTTGTGTTTCCCGAATTAAAAAAGTTAACCGCCTGAGAAAATCCTACGTAACTAAAAAGATAACATATGGCGTGTATAAACGCCATCGGCTGAAATATTCGCCCTCTTTTTCCTTTGTCTTAGCTTTTGATTTCCACTGCGTCGTTTTTGCGAAGCTCGGTATGGCTATCTAGCCTAAGCAACACCGAGCAGCCTTAATATTTATTTGGTCAAGATTGATTCATCACAATATACTCTTTTTATCTCTATCCAACCGCTTTTCACGGCATCGGTCTTTGACACCGGCATGTCTTGGATCTAATATAAAAAATAGATAGAAAAATGATCGCTTCGGAGGTTAAGAAAATGACTCTCAAAAACGCTTCAACCCCAACGAGAAGGACTTCTTTAGGCGGTAACGGAGAGGGATACGCGGACACATTTCCTGTACCAATCCCGGATCAGAACGGCGCTTTTATAATGGTCACGAGACTAGAGCTTGACCCAGGAGCTTCCGTAGGCTACCACAAACATGCGGAGGACGAAGAAGTCTATTTCATAATGTCGGGCACCGGGCTTTACTGTGAAGAAGGAACGGAGGAGATCGTTTCAGGCGGCGACATCAGGCTGTGCAGAAAGGGGAACTCCCATGGCATAAAAAACAGCGGAAACGATAAGTTAATCCTGTGCGCGGCCATTGCTAAAAGAGGGTGATTGAACCGCCGGGCCGCTAAGCCGCGGCTGTGGAACGGCCTTTTATTTATTCTTAATTGTTTTTAACTGACAGCATGTATTTGAAGCACGCGGTCAGCGACGAATCGAGCCTTATAAGCGACGGCAGCATCAGGTCGTCCTCTTTCATCTCCCAGACTCTGCCGTTTTTGACCGCCGGGATGCTCTTAAACCTGGCGTCTTTCATTATCTCGTCCCTGCTGACAGCCGGGACCCCGCGTGTATTGCCGGTTAGCGTGATTATAACGTCAATATCTTTTCCGGTTAAGGCGAGCTTCTGCGGCCCGCAGAAGACAAACTGCGGATCCCTTGTTATCCGCTGATAATCAGACCCTGCGGCTGATATTCCTCCAGCAGCCTCTATGAGCTTTGCTCCCCACGAATCAGGAGCACACGATGAAAAATCCGCTCCGGCCACTACAAAGACACGCGGCCTCCTTCCCAGCATATTATCGGCCATCAGCTTTGCCTTCCGAAGGCTCCTTTCCAAAGAGATCTGCGCTTTGGACGCGTCCCGCGGCCTTCCGCAGATAGCCCCCAGTTTTTCAAGATATGGAGCGAAGCGTCCCCATTTTGGCCTGTTTATCACGGCATAGCTGATTTTTGCCGCATCCAAGTCCTTCAGAAGGGGCTTGTTTTTCCGTGCCCATTCAGTCTCAAAAAGCACCAGGTCCGGTTTCATGTAGATTATCTGCTCTTTCGATGGGTTTTTAGAGAGTCTCGGGATTTTATTGCTGACCCATTTGGGGTCGGTTGAGAAAACCACTCCTGCCAGTTGTTTTAATGCCCTGATGGCGACGATGTTTTCCGCGTGCGCTTCGCTAAGGCAGACGATCCTGACTGCCGGTGCAGAAAGAACTACGGTCCTGCCAATGTCGTCATTCAGGCTTACAAAGCCTGCTGCCGCCATCGTTTGTCCGCAGGTCAGCAGAAATATCAACGATGCTAAAGAGAGAAAAAGGCTCTTTATTCCATTTACGGCAAGGATTGAGCTCTTCTTATACACTTTTGCACCCCCGATATGAACAATGTTATCCACAATATGTGGATATTTTTGTGGTTAATCTCATATTTCCTGCGTTTAAAACAACTTTTTTCTGGCGAATCACAAAAATCTCTGTGGATAACGGCCATTTTTCCCCTGCCTTTTACACAGATTTTTTGAAAAAGTAATCTTCCATATTATATCCTAAATGTAAGAGGGATGCCTTTGAAGACATCCCTCTTACATTTAGGAAAATCATATAAAATTAAACGCTTATTCCACTGTTATTTCTTTTGATGCCTCCCAAAGGCCGTGCAGGTTACAATAGCTTTGCACAATGATGGTCCCCGACTTCGCAAGCTTTAACGTAACGCAACTAAACGGCTCCGCGAGGGCCGGGCCTGCTGCGGTGGGATCCATGGCCGCCGCGTGCGCCGCATAGTCGAACTTCGCAAGCTCTATCACGAACTTCGCATCATTGGGCTTAAAGAAGAGCTGGATCCACGAAATGTGGTGCTCCATTTTATTGGGGTGAGGAATCTCCTTGCCGACACAGACTTTAACTGTAAAACTCTCTCCGGCCTTCACTTTTTCTGGCGCTTCTATCACAGGGACGTGCTTTTCTCCCTTAAAGTCGCCGCTTTGAACAAGGTCTCCTATTTTCATCTGAAAAATCCCCCTTTTTCCTATTTTTATCGAATCTGCCTTTTATGTTAAACGGGTACAGCAGGCGTTCAATCGGCATTTTTACCTAAAAACAATAATTATTATTATCTACTCGGATTTTTAAATATTCTTTCTCGTTTTCAGCTTTTCTGAAGCTGTTTTTAGCCTGGCCATGATTTCCGCGATTTCATTTCCCACGTTCTCTTCTGTAAGCCGCTTTATCTCATCCCTAACTGCCTTTTCCGAGACTATAAGCGGGGCGCGCCTCTTGTGTGCCGGAAGCGGCGGCTTTGCCGAAGACTGTTTTTTGACTTTTCCGACTCTCACATCTATTTTCACGGACTGCGATCCCATAAATCTGCAAAGAGCCCTTATAAGAGCCGCCCTCCTGAATTTAAGAGCCTGTGCTACGCCGGCGTCTGCTACGTTTATCGTTATTTTAAGTCCGTCCTCGGTCTTCTCACAGCAAGCGGGCGAGCTCCTCTCGGCGATCGCGGCGCCTGCGACCTGAGACCAATTACTCTCAAGCTCCGCAAGTCTAAGACATAGCTTCACCGCGTCCGGCGCGCCGGATGCAAATAGTCTGGCTGCCTCCTTAAAGCGTTCCATCGCTGTCTTTCATACCTGTTCTGCGCCAGTTCTCAACAGAGACCCAAAGCAGCTGAACATCCGCAGGCGATACGCCCGATATCCTCGAAGCCTGCCCCAACGTCCTGGGAAGCAGGCTTGATAGCTTTTGACGCCCTTCCGCTGAAAGGCCCGAAACAGAGTTGAAATCGAACCCTTCCGGGAATTTAAGCCTGTCCATATGCCGAAATTTTTCTACCTGCCTCTTCTGCCTATCTATATATCCCTCGTATTTTACCTCTGTGGATATTCTTTCCCCGAGCTCTTCGTCAAGATCCGAGGACACAAGAGGCGCAAACATCCTCCATGTTATCTCCGGCCTGCGAAGGAGGTCCAGCGCCGGCATCCCCTCCGTGATCAAAGAAGAACCCGCTCTTGTAAGCACTTCGTTTACCCCATCTGTTGGATGTATTTTGACGTTGGCGAGACGGGCGGACTCTTTTTCCATTACAGACCTGCGCGTGCAAACCACATCCCATTTTTCCCGCGGAAGCAAACCTATTTCATAGCCTATGCCGGAAAGCCTGCTGTCTGCATTGTCATGTCTCAGTATAAGCCTGTATTCGCACCTGCTCGTGAGCATCCTGTACGGTTCTTTAGTCCCCTTCGTTACAAGATCGTCTATCAGCACTCCAATGTAAGCCTGGTGCCTTCCAAGCACCAGCGGTTCATCCCCCCTTGCGCGCAGGGCCGCGTTTATGCCGGCCATAAGACCTTGCGCACCAGCCTCTTCGTAACCGGACGTGCCGTTTATCTGCCCGGCCAGGAAAAGATTTTTAATACCTTTTGTCTCAAGCCACGGCTCAAGCTGCGTAGGCGGCACAAAATCGTACTCTATCGCATACCCCGGCCTCAATATATGCGCGTTCTCACACCCTCTTATCGTGCTCACCGCTTCGAACTGAGCCTCAAGACACATTGAAGTGGAAAAATTCTGCATATACACCTCCATGCCGTTAAGATCTATCGGCTCCAAAAAGATGGGGTGTGTATCCTTTTCAGGGAACTTTATGACCTTGTCGTCGATGGAAGGGCAATATCTGGGCCCCTCAGTCTCGAGAGTACCCTGAACCAGAGGGGACTCGCAAAAATATTTCCTTATCACTTCATGGGTCTTCCTGTTAGTCCTTGTCATAGCGCAGAATATCTCGGAATGAACGCGTTTTTCCGCGAAATGCGAGAACGCCTCTGGATCCGGTAAGCTCTGCTGTTTGTCAAGGACGTCCCAGTTGACCGTTGCGCTGTGGAGCCTCGGGGTGGTGTCCGTCCGAAGCCTTCCAAGTTTAAGCCCCAATCTTTTGAGGCTCCTGGCCAGATCTGTTACCGCCACCATTCCAAGCGGGCCGGATTTGTGACATGTGAGGCCAATATGTATCTTTGAAGCAAGGTACGTACCAGTCGCCAGGATAACATTCTTCGAACAAAAAACCTGACCTGTCTTTATCTTTACTCCTGCCGCCCGGCCATCTTTTACGATTATATCTGTCACCTGCGATTGATGGACCTCCAGTTTTTCGCATGTCAGCAGGGCCTTTCTGTAATGGTCGCCATAGACCTTTGGGCTGCACTGGGCCCTTAAAGTACGAACAGCAGGACCTTTAGACGTGTTCAGCCATCTCAGGTGCCGGGTCGCCTCATCCGCCGCAAGCGCCATCTCGCCGCCAAGCGCGTCTATCTCCCGCACCAAATGCCCTTTGGCCGGACCTCCTATGGACGGGTTGCACGGCATCATCGCCGTGTTGTCCAAATAAAGGTTCAGCATCAATGTCTTCGCACCCATGCGCGCTGATGCGAGCGCCGCCTCACATCCGGCGTGCCCGCCGCCTACAACGATAACATCGTAAACATCATCGATCTTCATTTGCACAGCTCACTCTTCCCTGAACCACAATGTGCACCTCGCCCGGGAAATCGGATATATCAGGCTCTGCGGTAGCCGCAAAAACCTGTCCTTTTCTTGCGGAAAGGTTGTCAAACAGTATTTTTCTGCCATCTCTGTCAAGTTCCGACGTAACCTCGTCAAGCAACAGGACAGGTTCTTTGCCCAGCTTTCTGAATATACCGTCGGATGCCGCCAATATCAGCGCTATCGCGGCCCTTCGGCGAAGTCCTCTGCTTAAGGCCGCAGCCGCCGGTTTCCCTCTCGCTGTTATAAGAAGATCATCCCTGTGCGGCCCGACCAGAGGAGTCTTTAAAGCCATCTCCTTCGTCCTGTTCATATCAGCCGCTTTCAGATAGTCATCCTCAGTATTATCATAAAAACCCGCGCCTCCTCGCAAGAGGAATAACTCAGTCTTCGACGGAAGCAGTTCATCATGCGCCGAAAGACAATCTGACAATAAAGAGACAGCCTCCTCCCTCATCCTCCAAATCCATGAAGCAAGCGGCAAAAGAGCTCTGTCTGCCGCATCGGGACTTACCCCCCTGGCTAGAAGCGCAGCCTTCTGACGGACACCTCTTCTGTAACTATGGATCCTTTCGGCATAAGACGGAACGAGGATCGCAAGCAGCATATCCAATAGCCTGCGCCTGTAGGAAGCCGAACCCTCCATAATCGCCATATCGCACGGTAAAAAGGAGAGGACAGGCACCTTCCATCGAAGATCTGAGGCTTTTATTGCTTTATCATCTACACGAAGCATGCATTTTCCTGATATTTTCACCTTTATGATCTCTTTATATTCGCCGCACAGCTGCCCGGTCAGCTGAACATCTTCTGTACCGCTTCCCCACGCAGGAAGAGATTTTATTCTCGTCCCGCTTTCAAGCGGTCCCCACCCAGAGATAATGTTTATCCCCTCAAGTATATTGGTCTTTCCGGCCCCGTTTAAGCCCGAAAGCAAGTTCAGCCCCGGGAACCATTTAATCTCCCGGGGCTCTATATTCCTGAAATTGTTGAATCTTACCCTGCTAAAACCTGTCCCCATCGGCAGTTTCGCTTTTTTCGGCCCTCAGATCCTCTTCGGACAGATTTATCGGGGCTACAAGGCAGAGAAATGTATCTCTGTCCGTATGTTTCACAGCCATATGTCCAAACGAGCCGTTAAACCCCATCTTTACATAAGGATCCCTCATCACCTTAAGCGCCTCCATGAAGTACTTAGAGTTCACAGCTATCCTAAGCTTATCCCCTGTGACTTCAGCGTCCATCTCTTCCACCGCCTGACCGAAATCCGGCGCTCTTCCGCTCATTACAAAGCTTTTATCCGGTGTGATATCGATAACAACCATCCTGTTATAGTCACGAACTATTACGTCAACCCTGTCCAGCGCTGATATCAGGTTACCCCTGTCCATTATGACTGTTGTCGCATGTTCTTTAGGAAGGATCTTTTCATAAGGCGGGAACCTTGATTCTACCCTTCTCACTGCAAATTCCACATTCTCTGCCCTGAAATAGAACTGCGCCTCATCAAAGAGTACTTCAACCAGCGAGTTTGGGTCCATTGTCGATAGTATTCTCTGGACCTCTTTTATCCCCTTCATGGGAAGCAGATAAGCATCGCTGTCCTCCGATTCTGTCACAGCCGTTTCTGACAGAGCCAGCCTTCTTGTGTCCGTCGATACCACCCTCAAAACACCCTTAGATATTTGAAAGTTTGCGGATGAGAGGAAAAGAGGAAATTCCTCTCCGGAAGAAGCCGCAAGCGTTCCTTCTTCCAAAACCTCCGTCAAGTCCTTTGCGGATATCTTGCAGAACACCTTAGCTGCATTCGAAGAAGGGAGTATCGGAAATTCGCTTACTGGATATGTGCTGAAGTTATATTTGCTCTTTCCCGCTCGCAGAAGGACTTTGCCTTCTGACACGGAAAGAGTGAATTCATCCCCTTGGGCCTTTTTGAAGAGATCTCCGACAATTTTTACCGGAAACACGGCCTCACCAGGTTCTACCACAGTAACTCCGGACGCTTTGCAAATTATCGATGTCTTTATGTCCGTAGCCTGCAGAGAGACTTCTTCGAAAGATGCCTTGACTAAAACGGACGAAAGTATCGTCATAGAGCTTGAGCCGGATGTGCTTCTTTCCGCAAGTCCCCAGCTCTGCAGGAATAATTTTTTATTGATGTTGAGCTTCATATTTTATCCCCCTGATTCTCTTATTCTTTTATTATAAAATAACGTTCGTAGTAATAGAGCATGTGGAAATGTGCAAAACATTATAAAAAACAGGAGCGCAAAGAATTTTTTGCTGTGGATAACAAAAAATAGAAAACCAGGAAATATCCACAATATCCACAATAGAGGTGTGGAAAAAAACATTCAGACAAACTGCCCACAAAAAAAATCACAGGAAAAAACTATCTGCTTACAGCTTACTCACAATGTTATCCACAAAAGAACGGACACGAAGGTCTGTCTTTATAAGCTTCTCCACTTTTTTACACGCGTGGATTACGGTCGTGTGGTCTTTTTTATTGAAAGAGTAGCTTATCTGTTGCAGGCTTTCGCCGGTTTTATTCCTTGCAAGATACATAGCTATCTGCCTGGCAAGCGCGAGGTCTGCGCTTCTGTTTTGAGACAGGAGCTCATCAATGGAAAAACCAAACGTCTCGGAGACAAGCTGCTGTATCAGACCAATGCTGACAGGGCCGGACTGATTATCGCGAATCATGTCCTTAAGCCATAGAGTGACGTTTTCCATCGTAATCGGCTCTTCGTTGAACTCAGAGCAGGCTACTACCCTATTAAGGGTTCCCTCGAGCTCTCTTATGTTGCTGGGAACGTTCTGAGCAATGAATAAAAGAATATCGGCAGGCACGTTATAGTTTTTTAGCTCGGCTTTTTTTTGCAGGATCGCGACGCGAGTCTCAAGATCAGGCGGCTGTATATCTGTTACAAGTCCCCATTCAAACCTGGAAACCAGCCTGTCCTCAACTCCCTGTATATCTTTGGGCGGCCTGTCTGAGCTTATAATGACCTGTTTTTTAGAGTTGTGAAGGGAGTTAAATGTGTGGAAGAACTCTTCCTGAGTCCCCTCCTTATCTCCTATAAACTGAATATCATCTATCATCAGAACGTCAAGCTCTCTATACCTTGCTCTGAACTGATCGTTGGTATTGTTTCTTATCGCCGTAATGAAGTCATTTGTAAACTTCTCGGAGCTCACATACAGCACCTTCGTGTTGGACTGATTGTTCTCAATATGATGTCCAATGGCGTGCATGAGATGAGTCTTGCCTAGCCCGACCTTTCCCCAAATGAAAAGCGGATTGTAGGCAACGCCGGGTGATTCGGCAACGGCAAGACACGCCGCATGCGGCAGCCTGTTTGATTTTCCAACCACGAATGTTGAAAAGACATAATTTGGATTAAGACCGTTCCTGCCTGTCGTAAGCTTTGAACTGACGGCCGCGGCTACGGCGCGGTCTTCAGCTCCGCTATCGTCCTTTGTATCCTGACTGACAGTTATCTCTATGTCCGTTCCGAAGCCTGTTTCAGCAAGTATGTTCTTCATCTGCGGAAGAAATCTGGATTTTATCTGTTCCTTGGCAAACGGTGTCGGAACATCGAGAACAAGGCGCCCGTCGTCGATGGACATTGGAAGACAAGTATCCAGATAGGTCTTAACGGCGTTGTCTGAGGCGGAAAGAACTCCGACACACTGCGCCTTGAACTCGTTCCAAATAATATCCAATTCCTTCAGCATTTAATCTCACCTCAAAGGTAAAAGAAGAAGACAGCTTGATAAGCAGCATAATTTTATCATGAAAGGAGACGCCGTGGGCAAGATGAAAAAGATTAAGCTTAAAATCCACAATAGATATCCACATATCCACATAATTTCCACAAAATGATAACACAGCCCTGAAAGCATGGCCTGATGCTAAAACACCAAAAAGCACAAGGCAGATTTGTATAGACAAAAGCTGACTATAAAGCAAAACAGCCAGTGGATAAAATATGGACATTCTTGCGGCGACAGTGGACAATAATTAAACAAGCTGTATTTTTTTATTTTTTATATATACTAAAAAAGCATAAAAAAAAGAAAAGGTTAAAAAAAGAACAGGTTCAATGCGGAAGTAAGTAAAAGACAAACAGATATCCACACGATGTGGATAAAAATTGTGCATATTCTGGAACTTTTTAGAAAATAATAACCAGAATAGAAAAGATGAAGTCTCATAGAAAAACCACGCGGGAAACAAGATATTCCAAGGCGCGCGTGAAATAAGAGGAGCTTAAAAGGGTAATATTAGATAGACTTTAATTGATCAAATAAGTTGGAAGGACGCGCAGAGCGAAAAAATTAGGCCTGTCTTAATGGATTCAAGGAGCAACGAAGCAGTGTGCCGCGCGGTGCGCGGCTTAATCAACAGATAAGACGACGAGGCTATGTTGTTTTTTTGTGGCAACGTCTGCGCCAATAAGAGTTAACTCAAGATCCTTGAAAGAGCTCACGCAGGCGCAATTTGAACCAAAGCCACATGCCGCTGCCGGCTGAGGCTTAAAAGCTTTAGCTCAGACTGCGGCCCGCGTTTTTAAATAGGATGCCCAGGAAGTAAGAGCCCGTTTTATTTGTGCCAGTTCCAGGTCTCTCCATTGGTGAACGGTTGCGGCTCGCTTGTCATGACGGCCGACGTATCGGTCATGATGACCTTTTTGAAGCTGACCGGAAAGGGTATCTTCTTAAATGGCAAAAGAGGGTTTACCCTGCCCACTATCATGTTTGTCAGGCTGTCAGGCTGTCTGACGCCCTCCACAAAGATTGCGGTTCTCTCAAGATATAGCCCGTCTTTCTGCAGGCCGAGCACGCCGGTCGCCCTAAGTCTGATTTTTATAGTGAACAGAAACTTAGCGGAGAACATCCCTTCGGCGGTGAATCCCGCCGGAGAGAAGTCAAATTTGAGGTTAGAGAACCCCTTGGTGTTTATACCTTTCTTGAAATAGTCGTTTACATCCTTTTCAAGCAGGACTACCTCGCCCTCGGACATCATGACTAGGTTCGCGAGGTTATACTTATCGTCGCGCCCGACCTCTTTGGGCATTCCCCTGAGCATGGCTCTGAGCTTCATGCTCTCTATTCTGATGCCTTCGATGTTTCCGCCGGACATCTCAGCCCATGCAAAGCTGCCGCCATTACTTATCCTTACGCTGATGGAATCAGGATTAAACTCCTCTGCCAGTAAACCGCCGATCTCTTTTGCCGCGGCTTTTTCGGTTTCGCCGGCGAAAAGAGGAGCGCATAAGGTAAAGGTGAAAATGAGCGCGAACAGAAAAACTGAGATTTTTTTCATAACAGAGACCCCCGCGTAAAATCTTATTTTTAATTTTATTTCTTTGCAATGCACGACTTTGTAAGCGTGCTTATAATACGATCATGCCGATACAATTATAAACCATGCGTAGTACGCGGCAAACGCGCAAGACGGCTCCTCTTTCAGAAATATAGAAAGCCGAAACTCCGGCAGAAAGAACGCGGACGCGGGATTGCGCTGCCAAAAACTTTGCCGCGCAGATGTTTTATTTTAGGGTATCGTCTATTATCATACATAAACACCATAAACACATGTGTTTATGTATGATATGTGAAAGATACAGAGAACATTGAGCGTATAGAGGCAAATCAGGATGAGTTTATTAGAGCTGTTCTTCTTCTTTTTCAGGATAAGCGCGGTAACGTTCGGCGGCGGCATCGTCATCCTTGGGATGGTGCAGCTTGAGGCCGAAAAACGCGGGGATATCGGACGTGAGGAGCTTGTCGATATGATAAGCCTCGCGGCGTCGATGCCAGGGCCGCTTGCAGTTTCGATATCGTGGCTGGTTGGGGGTAGATACAGAGGTTTTTGGGGCGGCGTCGCCGCGGTTTTGGGCGCCATACTCCCGCCGTTTATTATCATCCTTCTTCTTTCCCCTCTGATTCTAAAATATTCCTCTCTGCCGGCAGTGCGCGGTTTTTTTCGCGGGGTGCTTGCCGGGACCGGGGCAATAATAGCATCTGTCGTGTTTGACAACACAAAAAAGACTCTCTCTGCCGGATGGTTCAGTTTTGTGCCGTTTATCGCGGTGATGGCTATGATCGGGGTATTTCATATACATCCCTTTTTTGCGATACTGGCATCGATCGCTCTCCAGCTGGCGGCAGAAAAGACGGCCATAAGAAAATGAGCATGCTTCTGAAACTCGCGTCGGTGTTCGCTCAGATAGGCATATGCGCGTTCGGCGGAGGGCTTTCCACGCTGCCTCTCATTGAATATCACGTTGTGACAAGCACCGGATGGCTAACGGAGGATGAGTTCGCGCAAGTGCTGGCTGTATCTCAGGTTACGCCCGGACCCATAGCTATAAACGCGGCTACGTTCGTGGGTTTCCGGCAGGCCGGCGTTTGGGGTTCGCTTGCAGCCACTCTGTCGCTCTGCATAGCGCCTATAGCGCTTCTCAGCATTGTAATGCTGCTGCTTGAGACGGTTTCAAAGGAAAAGAGCCAAAAAGCAAAAGCCCTTTTAAGGCCCGTGGTTTCAGGCCTTCTTGTCCTGTCCCTTATACCGCCTATGAAAGCCACCGCTGGCAACGGAGCGCCGGCCATCCTGCTGTTTTTGCTCGGTCTTGTGCTTTTAAAATTCTGCCGCACATTCAGAGAAAACCCCTCGCTTCTGCTGATTTTGTATGGGGCGATAGGGGCGGCCGTTCTTTCCTGAAAGCTGTTTTCGGGCTGAAATATAACAAAACTCAGTTGCATTAAAGAGGTGTCGTTGCATTTACTGTATATGTTGTGCTAGAGTATCCATTGTGTGCACGAATGACATGTTGCCTGAAATATCAATCGTAGTTGGAACCGTTAAAAGTGATTGACTAAACAAGGCGTATGATGTAATTTATTTTGTAAGATTGTGTATTTTTTAATCACCACTTCAACCCATACGCCTCAGTCAATTTAATTTTTTTGCCGTATTTTTCGTAAAAGGCTTTTATATCTTTCCAGGAAAGGAGGGTTTGCTTGAAAAGAGTCTAATGGAATGGAGAAAGAGCTTTTTATCTTGTAACCGAATGTTTGGAAACGGCGTCATATTTGGAGAGTAGGGATTTTGAAGGGAGAGTTTTCTATGAAGAAAATGGCAGTGTTGCTCTCGGTAGTGTTCCTTTTTGCAGCGATAGTAACCCCCGCAACCGCAGCTCCAATCGTTTTCCGCTTTGCAGGACAGTCACCCCCCGAACACATGGCGACAAAGACTATGGAAGCGATGGCCAAGGAGATAGGGCAGAAGACCAACGGCCGCGTAGAGATAAAGGTCTATCCTGCAAACCAGCTTGGCAACTACTCGCTTGTCATGGAAGAGATGATCCGCGGCACGATAGATATGTCGCTTATGTCTATCGCGAGCGAGTTCGACCCGCGCCTTGAGCTCGTCTATATAAACGGCTACGTGAGCGGATATGACGAAGCGAAGAAGGTCTTCGTTCCAGGCGCGTGGCTTCCCAATAAGCTGAACGAGCTCACAAGCGCGCTTGGCGTGAAGCTCATCGGCTCCTACATCGAAGGCATGATAGGGATCGGCTCGACGAAGCCGCTGAAAGAACCTCTCAATCCGAAGGTTGACAAAGGCGTTCTCTGCCGCGTGCCCAACATGGACGTCTACTCGCTCGGCGCAAAGGCGATGGGCTTCCGCCCAATCACGATCCCGTACTCAGACGTCTATCAGTCAATGCAGACCGGCGTCTGCGACGCGGTAGACGGCTACCCCGTCGCAGCTGCGTACACCATACTCGGAGACGTGCTTAAGTACTGGTACCACACGAACTACTCAATGGAGTACCTGGCTATGATGGTCAGCGACAAGTCATGGAAGAAGCTGACGCCGGCCGACCAGAAGGTCTTCCAGGACGTGGCCAAGAAGTACACGCTGCTTTCGATCGACAACGCCAAGTCGGAAGACGACAAATATATGGCGCTTATGGAGAAGAAGGGCATAAAGGTCTTCAAGTACACGGAAGCGCAGCTTAGGCCGATAAAAGAGGCCTGCATATCCACGTGGCCAGAGCTTGGCAAGCGCGGCATGACCGAGGAGCTCATGAAGGAGTTCGAGCAGCACCTCGGCTTGAAGGCCAAATAGCAAAGGTTATATAGCATCGTCAGATTAGCGGCAATTCTATAGAAAAACTTATATAGGGGAGGTTATTCCTCCCCGGTTTTTCTGTCTTGAAAGGAGTAACTTTAGATGTCTGAGGCAGGCACACAGCAACACAGCGAGTATGTCTATGAAGTACCGATTTCGACAGTGAGAAAGCCGACCAACCTCTTTGACAAATGCACCGTCAGCATATATTCGATAATATGTTTCACGATGGCGATGCTGCTCGTTGTCATCATAAGCGCCGCAACTATCATGCGCTACATACTTGAAATGGACCTCTACGGCTATGAGGAATGGATAAAGATCTTCGCGTTCTGGCTGTACTTCATGGGAGCCGGCTACGGGGCCTTCGCTGGTTCTCACGTATCGGCTGACCTTGTTCAGTCCTATGTCAAAGAGGGGACGTTCAAAAGGCTGCTGATTTTTATAAAGACGGTCGTCACCTTAGGGGTCACTCTGCTTTTTACATGGTGGGGGTATGACTTCTTCATGTTTGGATTTATGGGGCCTTTGGGCACAGGGGTTGCCATACCGAAGACCGTCGCCTGGAGGATACCGATGTGGACCGGCTATCTTCCGATATTCCTAGGGCTTCTGTCCATGTCGTACTACTTTGCCTGGGAAGTTTACAGGGCAGGCAAAGCGCTTCTGACCGGAGGTAAAACAGCATGATATACGTAGCAGTTGCAATTCTGATGCTCTGTCTTTTCATCGGCGTGCCAGTGCCCGTGAGCTTTATGGCGTCCTGCGCGTGGCTCATCTTCTTCGGGGGTGTAAACCAGGCCGGGTACCAGGCCTCTCAGCTGCTCCCGTACGGCTTTACCCAGATGAACTCGGTGTCGCTGATAGCGATAGCGATGTTCATAATAGCGGGCGGCGTCATGGAGAGGGGCCGCATAGCCGAAAAACTGATAGACATGGTCGATGTCTTCGTAGGCCATATCAAAGGCGGGCTCGGAGTGGTCGGGATAGTGTCGTGCGCGGTGTTCGGCTCGATATGCGGAGCGGCCTGCGCAACGCTCTCCTGCATCGGCGCCATAATGTTCCCGCGGTTTAAGGCGGGCGGCTACCCGATGGGACACGCGTGCGCGCTTATGGCAAACGCCTCGCTGCTTGGGCTGCTGATCCCGCCGAACGCGACGCTCATCATATTCGCCTGGATAAGCGGGATCTCAGTGCTGGCCTGTTTCCTCTCGACGATAGGGCCTGGGATAGTGACCATAGTGCTGCTGAGCGTGATCAACCTCTGGATGCTGCGTGACAATAAAAACGTGCTCGTAAGCCAAAAGCGCACCGGGAAGGAGCGCGCCGATCTCTTCATGAAGCGCGGATATCTTGCGATTCCCGCGCTGTTCATGCCGGTAATGGTTTTAGGCGGCATATACGGAGGCGTCATGACGACGACGGAGGCCTCCGCGCTGGCCGTTCTGTACTGCATCCCGATAGGCCTGTACGTTTACAAGGGGCTCAACTACAGGACCCTTTACTCCATAGTGATAGAGAGCTCAATAACAACGGGCGTCATAATGGTGATGCTCTACTCCGTATCGATGCTTTCTAGGCTCTATATACTCGAAGACCTGCCCGGGAAGGTTCTCTACCTCTTCTACTCAATATCGACGAACCCGCTTGTCATAATGTTCATGATAAACGTGTTCCTCGTGCTGATGGGCATGCTCATGGACGACATCAGCGTTGTGGTCCTGACCACGCCGATATTGCTGCCCATAATCATGCAGCTTGGGGTGGACCCTGTGCACTACGCGGCCATCGTAGGGGTCAACACGGCGCTTGGCTGCATAACGCCGCCTTGCGCTCCAGTGCTTTACTTAAGCGGCCGTGTCGGCGGTGCTTCCATAAACGAAATAATGAAACCCGCGCTGACATTTATGTCCCTATGCTGGATTCCTGTGCTCGCCGTGACCGCGTACATACCCAAGGTATCCCTCTTCCTGCCCCATATAGTCCTGGGCCTTCCGTGGTAAGACAAAAAACGGCAAGGATAGCGAGCACATAACGTATCCCGAGGAAAGATTAACACGTCTAAAGAGGCAGGCTGTTTTTTCTCAGCCTGCCTCTTGCTTGGATGCGCCCGACATGTGCACAGGCTAGACGGTGAAAGACCGTTACCGCGTATCACAAGGATATGATCCGAGAGATACGAAGCAATGCGCTTAAGTTACCGAACCGCCGTATGCATACAGAACGGTACGTACGGTGAAGTGAGAGGACGGCTGTTCAAATAATCGGTAACCTGCTACTTGATTAAGAAAGGGGGATCCCACGTCGCCTAAAAAAGCCTCACAACCGGCGCGCGGATCTGCTATAATTAGGCGCGACTGCGACGGATGGGAAGCGATGGATTGAATTTCTATAAAGACCTGTTTGCGTCTTTGTGTTTTATATTTTTCGGTGCGGCGCTTGCTTTTCAGCACCCCTATCTTTATTTTGCGGCGCTTATGTGCGCTTGCCTTTCGACAACGGCTCACAGGAAGAAATGGCCCACCCCAAATTGGGCGCAGCTTTACATCGACAGGCTGACTGACTACATAAACAAGCGCGTTCTTAAAAAAGAGTTCAAGGATGATGACGATACAGGGCCGCTTCCGCCGAGCGATAAATAAAAAATAAGACTGATATATTACATTGGGCAAATGATCGCACCAAGATACCGGCAATCTGTGCCAAAAGCCGCGCTTACTTTTTTTTTGCGGCGAACGCGCCTCCAATGTGCGGAACTCAACAGATACTGATTAAGACTGCCCGTAAGCTAAATCACGCCACAAGCAGGAGACCTGCTTTCATTTATTTGTCCCAAGTAAACAGCCATGTATAATTGCATGCCGAATAGTCTGCTGTTGACAATTAAAGGTGTCTAATATATCTTGTATCCAGTGTGCAAAAATATCAGAAACTTTTTTCTGGTATTCTGATAAATATTAAAAAAACTGGACTATCGGCTTTATAAATGAGTGTTTTAGCGCCGACTTATGTTCATGTCAGATATATCAAGGCATGGCTGGTTTTGCGCTTAAAGCGTATATAACAAACTTGAGAGGAGAAACAGCGGGATGAAAAGCATCAAAAAAGTTGCAACGTTACTTGCGGCTGTGTTTATTCTTACGGCGATGGCGACCGGCGCTTTGGCTGCGCAGACGACTCTGCGCTTTGCCGGGCAGTTCCCCCCCGACCATACGGCAACCGGCTTCATGAAAGAGGTGGCCAAAGAGGTCGCGGCGAAGTCGAACGGACGCATCGAGATCAAGATTTTCCCGGCCAACCAGCTGGGAGACTACACTTTGGTGTATGAGGAGCTTATAAGGGGCACGATAGACATGGCGCTCATCTCCGTACCGAGCCAGTTCGACCCTCGGATGGAGCTTGTCTACATAAACGGCTTTGTTAAGAGCTATGACGATATCAAAAAGGCCTTCAAGCCCAATGGCTGGATAGCCACTAAAATGGATGAGTTCCATACGCACCTCGGAGTCAAATTCCTCGGCTTCAACGTGGAGGGAATGATAGGCCTCGGCAGCACGAAGCCAGTGAGAGAGCCGCTGAACCCGTCCGTAAACAAGGGTGTCCTAACGCGAGTGCCATTTATGGAAGTCTATAAGACCGGCGTCGAAGCGATGGGCTACAAGACCATCTCTCTGCCGTACGCGGATATATATCAGTCGATGCAGACAGGTGTCTGCGACGCTGTTTCCTCGATACCGCCGGCGCTTGCCTACACAGTGCTTAAAGATGTCATGAAGCATTGGTACCAGCTTAACTATTCGCTTGAGAACGAGTCTTACCTCATGAGCCAGAAGACATGGAGTAAGCTCAAGCCGGCCGATCAGAAGATAATCTTCGACGCGGTGACTAAGGTTGCTGCAAAGTCGATAGACCAGGCGAAGAAGGACGATATTCATTACATGGACCTGATGCGCAAAAAGGGCATAAAGGTTTACACCTATACGGACAAGCAGCTCGCTCCTCTGCAGGCGGCCATCGCAAAGAGCTGGGTCAAGCTTGAACCCAGTATGGGGAAGGACCTCATGGACGAATTCCGCAAGCAGTTCGCGCCCAAGGGCAAATAGACAGCGCTTCCCTTTATTTGTTAAAAACGAAAGACGAGCCTCCTTTGGCTCGTCTTTCGTTTTTGGATTGCGTATGCCAGAGAGCGCCTGAGAGCCGCAGGAAGCAGAGCGGCCGGATGTGTTAGAATTTGTATCGGAACTTTGAAAAAGCGCGCATTTAAAAGGCATAAGCGACCGGAGCTGATTTTGGTGAGGAAAGCCGTAATTGAGATAGGAACGAACTCCGTTAAGTTTTGCATTGCGGAGAAAACAGCGGATGGGTCCATAGTCTTTATAAAAGATGTCAGCAGGATAACTAAGCTTGGAGCCGGCATGGGGGACAGCGGTGAAATAAGCGCGGACCGGGCCGAACTTAACGCGCAGACCGTCGCGTGTTTCGCAGAGGAAGCGAAGCGCGCGCAGGCCAGCGAGATCATGGTCGTCGGCACTATGGCGCTGCGCAGCGCAAGTAACGCGTCCATGTTCGCAAGAAGGGTAAAAGAAGCGGCCGGCGTCGAGGTGCGGATCTTATCAGGCGAAGAGGAAGCAGCGCTTTCGTACGACGCGGTCGTTCGTTCAATAGAAGTAGCGGACGGCCCCGTTTTAATGTTCGACACAGGAGGGGGCAGCACGGAGTTCGTCACGGGTGATGGCGGGGCAATAATACAAATTGTCAGCCTCGGCATCGGCGCAGTGAGCGTAACCGAGCGCTTTTTTCCAGATACGCCCGTATCGGCCGAGTCGCTGGAAAGGGCGATGTCTGAAATCAGCTGGACTCTTGCAGGAAGCGGAATTCGCTGCGATAAGGACAGCCTTCTTGTAGGGACGGGAGGCAACGTCACCGCCATGGCCTCCGTAAAACAGGGGATGGTCAGTTATGACAGAGAAAAGACACATGGCTCATGCCTGACGCTGACAGAGGTGAGGAGCCAGATAGAGAGCTATGCCGCAAAGACTCTCTTTGAGCGGCGGCGCATAAAGGGGCTTGATCCTGAGCGAGCTGAGATCATCTTAGCCGGCGCATGTATTGTTGAGGCAATAATGCTGTCGTTTGGGTTTCACGAACTGACGGTGAGCGACAGAGGCCTGAGGCATGGCCTGATGTACAGGTTATTCGGCCTCAGCGCGCGTGGTTCTTTCTGTTAGTGCTTAATGTTTTTGGGTGGATCAGGTGCGAGGGTCTTATGCGACGTCTCTTCTATCTTCTCCAGAATAGAAAGCCCGGCTTTAGGCCTCGACAGCGTAGCGGCGGCAAGCTTCATATCGGCCAGCTTTTTGTGGTCGAGCAGCAGCTTCTGGGCCTCGATGTCGGCGCGGGCCGCGTCCTGCAACGCGGCCGCGGCGCCGAGGCTGCAAAGGTAGTCCATGTTGAGCTGCTCCTGCCCGGGGATGGGGTCCATCAAAAGCAGCGGCAGACCGGCAGCCAAAGCCTCCGAGAGCGAAAGCCCTCCAGGCTTCATGATGCAGAGGTCTGCAGACCCGTAGTAATCCTCCATGTTTGAGACGAACCTCTCGATACGTACGCTGCGTATCCCGCGAAATCTCGAGGAAAGCCTCCTGTAAAGAGAAGCGTTTTTCCCGCAGATCACTACGATGTCCCATTCCGCATGCCGCGCAAGGGAATCTGTCACCGACAGGACCGAGCCCGCGCCTATGCCGCCGCCGCTTACCACTATGACTGCGCGCCGAGTGTCAAGGCCCAGCTTTGCCCGCGCCGACGCCTTTGATGAAAGGGATGCGAACTTTGGCGATACTGGTATGCCCGTGTCGAACACAGTCTCTATTCCGTCTTTTTCGTACTGGGCCACGGCTTTTGGGCTTGCCGTAAATGATGCGCAAAACGCTTTGTCGCGCTGGAAACGGTGGCTTATGAAATCAGTGTTTACGTAGTACACCGGAAAATTGCCAATGTTTCGCCTGGCGAGGTGCGCGGCCCCAAAGTAGTGAGTGAACACGGCTGCCTCCGCTTTGATTTCCTCTATCTCGCGCTCCGCCTTTGGAAGGTAACGGCGGCACAGAGCGGCGTGAATCCGCTCAAACGCGGCGGCCTGAAAAGACGGTTTGTCGGATCCCCAATAAAACCAGCCCCAGGCCCAAGGCGCGTAACGCGCCATAAAAAGATATCCATCCGATACCAGCTTGTGCAGCCAAAGCGGGAGGTAATCGAGCACGTCACGGCAAATCACGCGGCCGCCGGGGTTCTGCAGCAGAAACCAGTCCCGTAAAGCCTCTGCGGCCGCCCTGTGCCCAGTGCCCTCAGACGCGTAAAAGATAGCTATAGATCTCAAGCCTTGAGTCCTTTGAATAGATCCCCCAGCGTCACGTTGGGGCTCTCGGTACGTTCTTTTTCGGCCTTTATCGCGGCTAAGATCGAATCTCGTATCTGTTCTTCGGTATAGTGACGCGGGAAGTAAAGCGCGGAAGCGTCGCCGTGTCCGCCTCCGCGGATTTTCCTGCCGTCTTTGAGCAATGTCATGACGCGTCCGGCGAGCCCGTCGCGGCTTCGCATCGAAACGGCCCAGTCTCCGCCAGCGCGCCTTGACGACACTGCGACCACAAGCGGCGGCGAAATCTCGCGGTCAAGCACGAGGCCGCAGAAGTCGGATACGTCACCGAACTCCAACACGCCGTCGAAGACGAAGGAAAGATCGTCGCGAGTCCGAACGATCTTCTCCTTGGCCTTCGAGAACCGCTCCTCCTGGCGCGCGACGAAATTTTCCGCACAGGCCTTCTCCTGGGGTGTCAGGACCGGGGATGGGTCAGCCACAAGCCGCATGAGGATGCTCCAGTGACCGCACATCGTTACAAGACCCTGCCAAAGGCGGCTCTCCGGTATCTGCCCCAGCCACAGGTCCCTGTCGTTGGCTATGTCCATCAGCGGCTTCATTGCGGCTATGCGCGCCCTTTGTTCATCTTCTTGCTCCCGTTCCATCAGCCACTTCCAGTAGACCATGGCTCCGCACCAGTTTGTGTCGATAACCGCCCACTTTCTGTTGCCGTACCTCTCGAAGGTGCTTTTGTGGTGGTCGAACAAAAAAGGAGGCCTCTCCTTCTCCCACGCGCCGTCTATCTCGTCCACGGTCTGCGTCCACTGGCAGAACAGGTCGAGGACCAACGGCTCCTCGTTTGCGCGCAGGGATTCAAGGATGAGGTTGTCCACATCTCCATAACCTGTCAAAGAGACGCGAAGCAGCCTTTCCGTACCGCGGTTCGCATGCCACGCAAGAGCCGCCGCGGCCACGCCGTCGAGGTCCGTATGGCTTATGATATGTAATAATGGCTTAGTCTCCATTCACCCGTTAACCTCCTCAGATTCCTTTTCAAGCGGTTGGCCGCACATACCGTCCTTGCAGCGATCCTTCATCATCATGTCACGAAAAAAAGCCAAACGGACAGCGGTCTGTTTTCGCGGCAAGATCTGCGAAAAACATTCCGACACTAAGACTTCGCAGCCCTAAGAACCTTGTCATGGCTGCATATGACCTCAAAAGGCCGATGCTTCCCAGTAATACAGGGAGGCAATTGTGCCGTAAGGCGAGCAGAGTTCCCTCTGTTCCTCAAACCTCAAGCGGTCCAGATCTTTAAATCCATGGATCCTCATCATACCTCTTCTTATCGCAAAATCGCCCCAGCTGAGCACGTCCATGCGCCCGAGCGAAAAGATGAGGAACATCTCCACGGTCCACGGGCCAATCCCCTTAATGGGGATGAGCTTTGAGGCAACCTCATCGTCAGACATGCGGCGAAGGCTCTCGACTTCTATCTTCCCTGTCAGCACAGCGCGGCATAGTCCTTCTATGTATCTCGCTTTCCTGTCGGATATGCCGATCCCGCGTATCTCGTCGGCCCGAGCAAGCAGGGCCTCGGGTGATATTATCTCGAACTTTTCGTGCAGCCGCCGCAAAACGGTCTCGGCCGCTCTGTTAGATATCTGCTGCGTGGCTATAAAACCTACAAGCGCGCCGAACAGGTCGTCGTTTAGCTCGCACTCTATGCGCCCTCTTTCGGCAATGAAATCCCCAAGCTTCTTGTCCCTGGCGCCTAGCCAGGCAAGCTCGGTCTCGCCGTACTCAAGACGACGCATTAGAGCGCTCCAGGTCCAGCAAAAATTTTTTGACATCAAGCCCGCCGCCGAAGCCGACCAAACTTCCGTCGGATCCTACAACGCGGTGGCAGGGGACTATTATCGCTACAGGATTTCTATGGTTTGCCCCGCCGACGGCGCGGAAAGCCCTGGGTCTTCCTATAGCGCGCGCGACGCCGGCATAGCTTTGGGTCTTGGCGTATGGTATGGCCCGCAACGCTTCCCAGCAGCTCAGCTCAAAATCCGTCCCCGAAAGTGAGATGGGCAGATCGAAAACCCTGCGTTTTCCTGCGAAATACTCAAGCAGCTGTTCCTTTGCCTCACGCAGGACGGAGGATTCAGAGGCGCGGAACCCCTCGGATTTAAAAGAGGACGGGGGTTTAAAACGAACGTCCGTCAGCTTGCCCGATTCCTCCGCGACGAATAAACGTACCGCGGGGTGAAACTCGTAGATGAAGAAATTTTTCATGCGAGAGCCCCTTTCTGCCGGCAGTGCTGTACCGCTGTCTTCGCTTCAATTATACTATCTGTATCTATAAAATTAAAAAGTTTGGGGGTGACGCAAATGAGAATATTTCTCTCGGGTGCGTCAGGCAACGTAGGAAGAGCGATAATCAGAAACATACAGAAAGAGCGCGATCTTGAGCTTGCCGGAGGCTGGTGCAAGGAGGCCGGTCAGGATTTGGGGACGATCGCTGGCCTGGCCCCTCTTGGGATAACGGCCACGGACAGCATCGCCGAGGGCCTTGCCGAGGCTTGCCCCGATCTGGTGATAGATTTTTCCGTTACGACGGTGCTGGAGGACAATATGCGAACCTACCTCGATCTTAACTTGGACGCGCTGATTGGGACGACAGGACTGACCGAAGAGCAGCTTGAACCTTTTATAGAGGATCACACGAGCGATGTCTATATGGACGGCATATTCCTCACTGTAAGGAATCTGCCGCACATGGCGCCTGGGACGTTTGTGCGCGATCTGGCTGAGATCAGGCGGGTGAGATGAGCATGGCCTTGGTGAAAATAGCCACATTTAACGTCAACTCGGTCAAAAGCCGCCTCCCCGTACTCAAACAGTGGTTCGACGCGTCAGAAGGGCCAGACATACTCTGCCTCCAGGAGACGAAGTGCAAAGACTCCGATTTCCCGAAGGAGTTCTTCGAGGAATATGGTTACTTCTGCACCTTCAGCGGTATGAAGGCCTACAACGGAGTGGCCGTGTTGTCGAAGTTCAAGCCTGATGCCGCCGAATTTGGCCTGGGGGACGGAAAAGCGGAGGGTGGCAGAGAGGAGTCCGAAACGGCCCGTGTCATTCGGGTCAGGTTCGGGGACCTTAATATAATAAACGCGTACGTTCCGCAAGGAAAAGAGATCGAGAGTCCGGAGTTTCCCTACAAGCTCCGCTTTTTCGACAGGCTGCTCTCTTTGCTTGAAAGAGATTACAAGAATACCGATAAATTATTATTGCTGGGGGACCTTAACGTTGCTCCGACGGATATCGACGTTACTCATCCTGAAAACAAAGAGAGCCACGTCTGTTTTCACCGTGACGTCAAAGAGGCATTCTTTAAGCTGATCTCCTGGGGGCTCGTCGATATATTCAGGCTGCACAGACCAGGCGAGGGGGAGTTCTCGTTTTGGGACTACAGGGTGAAGGACGCGCTGAAACGGAACATAGGGTGGCGCATAGACCATATACTCGGCACAAAACCAATGGCCGACGCGTGCCTTGGGGTCGAAGTGGAGCGCGAGCTCAGAGCCATGGAAAAACCATCTGACCACACGGCCGTCGTTGCGTCGTTCGAGCTTTAAAAGAGCTGCGGGAATCAAAGTTGATCACGAAAGCCGCCGGACTTAAAAGCCCGGCGGTTCTTATCAATTCCCCGATAAGAAACGGGTTTATTGCGCCTGATATCCAGTCTTCCCCGAGTGATCTTCAAGCATTGCCATATTTTTGTTGATTTTTTTAAGGTACGCGGTGGAGATACCGCCGTAGTAGCGGTTCAGGGCCTTCTGCACCGTTCCGTACGCGCCGATATAGCGAGAGATGAGCATCACTCCCGCCTCTATCCCGCGCTCGGGATCGAACATATGGTCTTTCTTTGAAGCGATGCCCTTGGCCCGCAGGATCCCTGAATGAACTTTCCACATGACCTGCATCACGCCGCATGCGCCGCTTCTGCTTTCGACGCTTGGGTTAAAATGGCTTTCCGCCTTTGCCATTCCTACCGCGAGCTCTGCGGGCACCCCATATTTGGCGCTGTAATATACGAGCGCGCATGCCTCCCTCCACGATACTTTAGGGGAGAGGTTTTTGTTTACCGAACGAATGAACATTGCGATGTCTGCGACCATTTGCTGCCTTTTCACAGGCATCTCATTCAGTTTGTTCAATGTGGACGTAGGGTGTTCGCTCGACCAGAGCTCAATGTGATCCTTGCTGAGTCCCATTTTCGAAAGGGCATAAAGGACGGAAGCGTCAAACATTTTTGTTGCTGCGGCCGCAGGTTCGAAGGCATTGCTGCCGTCTGCGGCATCCTCTTTGTGGCGGAGTATTGTCGAGTGTGTCCTGATGACCACGGCATCGCCTTTGGACGTACTCTCATACGTCTTGGTTATTACTGTCCCATCCGGCGTGCTTACGCGTGTCCCCGGCGGGGCGGTGTCGCCCATGCCCGTGCCCGGGGCTAAGACGACAGATATGAAAAGTATTGCTGCCGTCATAATTTGCGGAATGAACACCTTCCGCATTTTCCATAATTTCCGCATGACTACCTCCTAGCGTTTCGGGGATGCGCGGTTGAATATTTAAAATATTCACCCGCGCAAGTGACTCTTAGCGCAAGCATATAATAATAGAGGGATTTTAGAAGTCAAGCGGTTTTGTTCAAAAACAATAGAATAATAAGGACATCTTGTTCAAAAACAAAATATTATAATAAAAACACCAATATGCCTTGAAATAAAGACATAAAATAAATAATAAACCCTATTTTTTCAAAGAAGGATAATATACAAGCCCTGCCGGATTGGGTATCTTGATCACGATCTTTTTTACGCGCGACGGTTCTTCTCCTATTCTGATGCCAGGACGGTGCGCGTCCCACGGCGCCAGCAAAACTGCCATCCCCCGCCCCAGAAGAAACTTCTGCCCTTCGCCGATGTAGAATGTGATGTCCTCCTTTTCGTCGTAGGGAGATGTCTCAAGCAGCGTCTCTGCTGAAGCGTGGGCGATATGTTCCTCGCCCGACAGCACTATCTGCAGATCCCAATACTTAACATGGGCTTCAAACGGTATCAGATGTTCCGGTTGCGTATCGTACTCATTGAAACGCAGTTCGAGGTTTTTAAATTCCATTTTTTTGATCTCGTCCGCGGAGTGCGTACAAGCGGCCAAAAGCAGCGGCGCTGCGTCTTCTAGCATAGGGATGAATTTGGGCGCCCTTTTGGCAAAGTTTTCAATCGAGTCATACAGCAAAATCAAGCCCCCCTCACTTTATGGCCTCTATTGCGCCGGCTATCGCCTCCCATTTTGGGTAGTTCTCGGCCAGCCTCTTTTCAACTTCCTTCAGCTCTATCATCAGCGCCTGTACCTTTGAAGAGTCTGCGAGCACCTCGCGGTCGCATAGCATGGCGGATATGTCCTCCCTGCGTTTTTCGTCATTGCAGATGGCGTCCTCGACCGGCCTAAGTTTGTCCTGATATGCCTTGCGTTCCCGGTAAAGCCTGTTTCTCTCCTCGGCCTCTGCACGCCGCTGCTCTCTTGCCCTGTCCGCCTCGGCACCGGGCCGTTCTTTCCTCGAGTATTTGATCGTATCTTCGGACTGATTCTGTACCGCGCGTTTTTCGATGAAATTCGAGTAATTACCCGGATAATCGTATAACCTTCCGTCGCGTATCTCTATGACGCGCTCAACCAAATCGTCGAGAAAAGCGCGGTCGTGAGAGACGATGATTATTGTCCCGCCGTACTCAAGCAAGGCCTTCTGGAAGAGCTCCTTCGTCGCGTAGTCCAGGTGATTGGTCGGCTCGTCGAGTATGAGCAGGTTTGACTCCGAGAGCAGCATCTTAAGAAGACCCAGACGGGATTTTTCGCCGCCTGAAAGTACCGCAATCTTTTTGTGTATATCATCTCCCGAAAACAGAAACGCCCCAAGCAGGCTGCGTTTTGCTCCCTCAAGCAGCTTGGAGCCGCAGCTGTTGACCTCCTGCCAGATAGTCTTCTCGTAATCGAGGTTTTGCGCGCTCTCCTGAGAGAAGTAGGCTCGCTTTACGTTGAGCCCGAATTTTACGTACCCTTCCGTCGGCTCCTCCGATTTGTTAAGCAGACGGAGCAGCGTGGACTTACCGGCGCCGTTTATGCCAACCAGAGCGACCCTCTCGTTGCGCCTTATGGTGAAGTTCAGGTTCTCGAATACCGTTTTGTCTGCGTATGTCTTTGTAAGCCCCTTCGCCGACACCACTTCAAGTCCGCTCCTAGGAGCATCGTTGAACTTGAATCGGACCGTTTTCGACGGCCCTTCCGTCTCGGTGATCTCCATCTTCTCAAGCTGCCGTATGCGGCTTTGAACCTGGGACGCTTTAGTCGCCTTGTACCTGAACCGCTCTATGAACTTCTGTATGTCCTCTATTTTTTCCTTCTGCTGTTCCCACTCGGCCTCAAGGCGCGCTCTTCGCTCCTCTCGCTCAGTGAGGAATTTCTCATATCCGCACGAATATATGACTATTTTCCCGCCTGAAAGCTCGGCCACGGATGTGACGGTATTGTCAAGAAAGCGCCTGTCGTGCGAAACTGTAATCATAGTGCCGCGATAATCGCGCAGCCAGCTTTCAAGCCACTCCATGCTTTCCGTGTCGAGGTGATTCGTGGGTTCGTCAAGCAGAAGCACGTCAGGTTTGGACAGAAGAAGCGCCGCTATGGCCGCGCGCATTTTCCAGCCGCCGGACAGCTCCGACGCGCGTCGACGTGCGTCGGTTTCGGGGCGGAAACCGAGCCCTTTGAGCACGCGTTTGGCTTCGATTTCAAAGCCAAACCCCCCCCTTGCCTCAAAAAGTCTCTGGATGTGCTCATGTTCGGCCAGCAGGCTCCGCAGAGCATTCGCGCCCTCTTTAAGTCCGCACATGCGATGTTCGACGTCTTTAAGATCTTTTTCAAGCTCCTCAATTCCGGCGCGCCTTTTTAGGTAATCAAGCAGCGGGACGTCGTCTATCTCCACTAAGTCCTGAGGTAGGTATCCGACAGTGCATGAAAGGGGAATATTTACCGTCCCCTCTCCATACTCCGCTTGTCCCGCGATTACGCGAAGCAGCGTCGTTTTTCCGGCCCCGTTATCTCCCACGAGGCCTATTCTGCTTTTAGGCGCTATAAACCAGTCTATCCCGTCAAGGACGGTCTGCTCTCCGAAGTTTACACGCAATCCATGGATTTCGATCAGGTCAGGATACCTCCGCTGCGTCGTTGTTCAAGGTATAGTATTATATATCAAAACCGCGTGCCAAAACAGCCGGAGTGCCATCGAGGCGTTTCGCGGAAGGAGCCCGCGCGCATTCAAACTGCTGGCGAGCCCTCATTCCGCCTGATTTTTAAGCGCGTCAATGGCCTCTTCGTGGTATTTTGCGGACTCTTCCGAAAAGCAGACTAGCCGCACCTCGTCGATCTCATCGTGATCGCTTAGGAAATCCGCGATAGTGGCAACCGCGATCTCTGCGGCCCGATGCGGGGGGAAACGGTATACGCCTGTCGATATGGCCGGAAAGGCCACCGTCCGAGCTCCGATGCGCACCGCTTCAAGCAGGCTGTTGCGGTATGCGTCCGCAAGTATGGACTCCTCGCCAAAGCCGCCGCCTCGCCACACGGGTCCCACCGTATGTATGACGAACTTAGCGGGCAATCTGTAGCCGCGCGTAGTCTTTGCTTCGCCAGGCCTGCATCCGCCTAAAGCGGCGCATTCACTGAGAAGCTCCGGCCCGGCGGCTCTGTGTATGGCGCCGTCAACGCCGCCGCCGCCGAGCAATGAGCTGTTTGCGGCGTTGACTATGGCGTCGGCTTTCTCTTTTGTGATATCGCCCAGTTTGACCACGATGCGTTTAAAGACATCTTTCTTCATTAGTCTCGCCCCCCGTTGAAGTTTTTTAAAATGTACATTCATGGCGGTTAAATGTCCAGGTGCGCGTCGTCAGAGACTATATCATAACGTGCGTTAAAACGGTCCGGCATGCCGCACAGATAAGCTTATGTTTTTAATTTGTGTGTTTTTTGTTATAGATATTTATATCTAAGCAAATAAATACGCTTGAATATATGCTTAAGTAGTGGTATAAACAGCATTATTGGTTATGTCGCATTTCAGGAGGGCTTGGCATGGCAGAGATCAAAGAGTACCCGACTATGAGGGAAATATACGGTTCGCTTGTCTTCGACCATAAGGAGATGAAGCAGAGGCTTCCGAAGGACGTTTACGAGAACCTGATGGGCGCCATAGAGGGGCGGCAGAAGCTTGATCCCGGCATAGCCGACACAGTGGCTATCGCGATGAAGGACTGGGCCGTGAGCAAGGGCGCCAGCCACTGGGCCCACTGGTTTCACCCTCTGACAGAGCTCACTGCTGAAAAACATACTGCTTTCGTGACGGCAGACGAAAACGGCTTTCCGCTGGAGTCTTTCAGAGGAGAGGATCTCATGCAGAGCGAGCCCGACGCGTCCTCGTTCCCTTCGGGCGGAACGCGCAGCACTTTTGAGGCGAGGGGATACAGCGCCTGGGACCCGACAAGCCCTGCCTTTATCATAAAAAACCCCAAGGGCGGGACGCTCTGCATACCTTCGGTGTTCCTCGCGTACGACGGCTCCCCCCTTGACCTCAAGACGTACCTGCTGCGCTCGATGCAGGCTTTGGAGAGCCGATCCCTTAAAATGCTCAAGCTGTTCGGCAACAGGGGCGTGCGCTACGTAAGGGCCACCGTTGGCGGAGAGCAGGAGTTTTTCCTGCTGGATCGTCCGCGCGCACAGAAAAGGCCGGATATACGTTTCTGCGGCCGCACGCTTGTTGGCTCGCCGCCTCCGCGCGACCAGAAGATGGAAGACCATTACTTTGGTTCGATCCCTACTCGAGTGCTGGCCTACATGGAGGATGTGCAGCGCGACCTGGCGCGCCTCGGTGTCGGGCTGGCGACCAGGCACAACGAGGCAGCGCGCTGCCAGTTTGAGTTTGCCCCTAAATTTACGGAGGCGAACCTCGCGTGTGATCAGAACCAGCTCATCATGGAAACCATGCGTAAGATGGCGCGGCAGCATGAACTGCGCCTGCTTTTCCATGAAAAGCCCTTCATGGACATGAACGGCAGCGGAAAGCATATAAATTTCTCGCTTCAGGACAGCGAAGGCCGCAACCTTCTCAAACCGTCGACGAACCATAGGAAAAACGTCATCTTTCTGTCCTTCCTCTCCTCTTTTGTCCTCGGTGTTTCTGAGCACTATGGATTGCTACAGGCTTCAATATCAACGCCGGGCAATATGTACAGGCTGGGAGGGCACGAGGCGCCGCCGTTCATAATAAGCGTTTACCTCGGGGACGCTGTGGCGAAGATGATACGGACTATAGAGGAGGGCGGCA
>Ga0302251_1000373_pt1 | contig 43867 bp, 48 predicted proteins | sample AAG_RA_Gln_MG_FD_193534 | JGI IMG/M metagenome (GOLD analysis project Ga0302251, IMG submission 193534) | Enriched activated sludge microbial communities from anaerobic digester in WTTP, New Holstein, Wisconsin, United States - AAG_RA_Gln | ecosystem: Engineered > Bioreactor > Anaerobic >... | reverse complement strand
TCACATCAAGCGTAAAAGTGTTGCCAGCCTGGTTTCAAAACCAAGGAAATATCCTGACGTCAGTTTAATAAACACCGGCGCGGTTAAACCTAAAAAAATAAGCCCGATTGCTATTTGCAAAGGCATACCGACGATAAAGATATTGATCTGCGGCACCGTGCGGGCGACTATTCCCAGACCGACATTGGTAAAAAGCATAACCGCCATGATCGGAGCGGCCAGCTTTACGGCAATGACAAACATGTCTTTGGATAAGCTTAAAATATTCTGCATCAATGCCCCGGAAAAATGGAAGGTCAGGGGATTTAAAACAGCATAACTCTGAACTATCGCCGTAAAAAAAACATGATGAGCATCAAAAGAAAGAAATACGAGCATGGCGACAAGATACTGCAATTCAGTAATAATGGATACCTGCTCGCTGCTTGTCGGATCAATGACATTGGCAATGGAGAAGCCCATTTGAAATCCAACCAGGTCACCGGCCATCCGGATGCCGGCGAAAATCAGCCTTGCCGCAAAACCGATAACCACACCGATCAGAACTTCGCCGGCCATCCGATACATTAAAATCAGGGTCGGATACCCGGCCACAGGCGGGATCTTCGGCAGGACAAGAGGGAAAATAATCAGGGCAATCAGAATGGACAATGAGGCTTTGACCCGCATCGGTATCGATGATTCACTGATTACCGGAATGGTGACAACAATGGCGCTGACCCTCAACAAAACCAGAATAAAAGCTTCGGCATGTTCGGCGGACAGGAAAGGCAAAGTCATAATATACCTTTACTTGATGTAGGCCGGTATATTGTTGAATATATTCTGCGTAAAGGTAAGCAGTAAACTTAACATCCAGGGCAGGGCGGCCACCAGTGTGACCAGAACCGCCACAATCTTCGGAACAAAGACCAGCGTCATTTCCTGAATCTGTGTAACCGCCTGAAAAAGGCTGATCAAGACTCCGACGATCAAACCCACTATGAGCATCGGAGCGGATACCAAAAGTGTTACCTTGATAGTTTCAGCCATTAATCCCACAACCGCATCTATGGTCATTTTTCTTCCTTCTCTAGTTTAATGAAAACTCTTTACCAATGAACCGACGATTAAATACCAGCCGTCGACTAGGACGAACAAAAGCAATTTAAAAGGCAAACTGACCATAACCGGCGGCAGCATCATCATACCCATCGACAACAAAACGGAGGCCACAACCATATCCAGAACCAGAAAAGGCAGATAAATCATGAAGCCGATCTGAAACGCCGTCTTCAATTCACTGATTGCAAAAGCCGGGATCAAAGTGGATAAAGAAATATCTTCCGGCTTAGCCGGCCGTTTGTCGTTGGCCATTTTAACGAAAAGAGCGAGATCCTTTTCTCTCACCTGCTTGAGCATAAACGCCTTGACCGGAGCCGATCCTTTCTCAAAAGCCTGTTCCCCGGAAATCTGCTCTTCATAATATGGCTTCAATGCTTCATCGTTCACCCGATTGAAAACCGGCGCCATGATGAAAAAAGTCAAAAACAGGGACAATCCGATCACCACCTGATTGGGAGGCATTGTTTGCGTTCCCAGCGCATGCCTCAGAAGCGATAAGACGATAATGATCCGGGTAAAAGAAGTGGCCATTAAAAGAATCGCCGGGGCCAGCGAAAGAATCGTCAATAAGATTACGAGTTGAATGAGCGACGAAACCTTTTCGGGCTCCGTTGTTCCGCCGTTCATGTTCAAACTGATGTTGGGCAAACCGATCGGCGGAGCGGCGAAAACAGCAGAAGTGCACAAGAGCGCAGAGACGATGAAAACGATTGCAAATAAAATCAGCGGTGCTTTTTCGTTTTTCATTTTCCAGCCTTGTCTTTGTGCTTGTTCGAAGAAAGACTCAACTGTGATATATATTTTGCCAGTTTATTTTGGGGAAAATCCACAATCCGGGAATTAATCATGTGGGCTTTTATTTTAGTTAAAGCCGAGGGGTCTTCAATCGTAGCCAACGTTGTCATTTGCTGATTGCAAATCCCCACAACCAGAACCTGATCCAGCACTTCCACCAAAATAATCCTGTTTTTCGGCCCGAGATATTTGGATGATATTACGTGAATTAAAGCCTGACTGTCGGAGGCGGAACCGGTCTGCTGCATAAAAATCTTCATGAAATACATAACTCCGACAAGCAACCCCAGCACCACAGCCAGGGCAAAAATCATTTTCAGAAATGAACCAATAAGAGAAATTTCCATGGATAACCACGCTTACGCTAATTTATTGACTCTCTCGGCCGGCGATACTATATCCGTTAAACGCACGCCGAATTTTTCATTGACGACCACCACCTCTCCGCGGGCAATCAGCCTCTGGTTAACATAAACATCCATCGGTTCTCCGGCCAATTTGGTCAGTTCCAGTACGGAGCCCTGCCCCAGCTGCAGCAGTTCACTGATCAGCATTTTGCTTCTTCCCAATTCGCACGTTAGGGTAAGCGGTATGTCTAAGATAAAATCCAGGTCCATGGCTGTTTTGCTGTCCTGTTTCCTGTTCTTCAGCTCATCGAAATTAACGCTGGTAACTTCCGTTTTCGGCTGTGCCGGCGCCTTGGACAACTCCATTTCCTCCTGGACGTCATCCCAGCTTATATTGTCATCGTCTTCAGCCGCGGGTTCACTGGATATTCCTACACCCTTCATCAATTCATCAATTTCGCTTTGTTCCATATCATTCGTCCTCTTTTCCCGTCACTATGTCTGATATTTGTACAGCCTGATTCCCCTTGTAGACGCCGGGATATCCGCAATATTTTTTAATTCCCTCGACATAAACATCAAGCGGATCAGATGCGTAATGTTCAAGTTGAATAACATCGCCTTTCCTGAGATTCACAACATCTTTGCTCAAAACCTGCGCCCGCCCCAATTCGACAAAAATATTCACATAAGATTTCAGGAGACCGGATTTGAATCTGTTCGCCCAGGCCTTATCCACTTCCAGATGTTCACTCTGAAAGCCCGCGGCCAGTTTTTCTTTTACCGGCTCCAGCATGGAATAGGGAATACAGACGGAAATAACACCCGACGTATATTCCACTTCAACTTCAAAATTCATCACCACAACCACATCCGTAGGCGGAACGATTTGCGCAAACTGCGGATTAATCTCCGCCCGCTGATAAGCAACCTTCAAATCAATCAGCGGTTTCCAGCATTTTTCCAAATCCTCCAGCGCACTCAGAACTATCTTTTTGATCAAATTGTTTTCTATGGCCGTAAACTCCCGGCCTTCAATCTTATAAGACTCCGTTCCCGTACCGCCGAATATTATGTCCACCAGGGTAAATATTACTTTTGATTCGATAATAAAGATAGCTGTGCCCCTCATGGGATCCATGCGGAACAAATGCAGACTGGTCGGGACGGGCAGTGTTTTTAAAAATTCGCCAAATTTGATCATGTCGGCGGAAACCGCGGTAACGGAAATCACTTTACGCAGAATTGAGGACAGAGTCTGGCGAAAAGTTCGCGCGAACTTTTCATTGGTCATTTCCAGGGTAGGCATCCGGCCGCGGATAATTCGGTCCTGGCTGGTCAGGTCGTAGGTAATTATGTCGCCGGGCTCATGATATTCCTCGGCCTCGGTTTCTATTTCACCGCCGGATATACCACGTAACAGGGCATCAACTTCTTCTTGAGAAAGGATATTGGTCATGGAGCCTCACTAACAAGCATCTTACTTTTTACTGGATTACAAACTCCGTAAAATAAACTTTCAATATTTTTCCTTTGGTTAAGTAGGCATTCACCCGCAGGGCGACCTCATCCCGCAAACGCTGCTTCCCGATAGGATCCATCATTTCTTTATATGTTTTGGATGAAAGCAGATCGAGAATACTATCGCGGACCTTGGGCTTAATCAGATTCAACTCCTCCACTGACGGCTGATCAGACAATTCCAATTGCAATACTACTTTTAAATAACGTTCATTGTCATTATCGAGCAGATTAACAATATACGGCTCCATCGGCCAGAAGATGGCAACCTGAGGTTTAGCCTGCTCCACAGTTTTTTTATCCGCAGACGCAGACTTGGAATAAAACACAAAATAATAGACTCCGGCGCCGCCGCCACCGAAAACGAGTACTCCGATCACAATAATTATTATCCATTTTAAAGCGGAGCCTTTTTTCTTTACCGGGGCCTGCTCTTCGCCTTCTTCTTCGTCGTAATCATTTTTTCGATCTGCGTCTGCCATTGCCGTCTCCATAAATAATTATATTGCTTGATTAATCTCCCATATAGCAAAGAGCATACCAGGCAGGGAACGCTTTATTATAATTATTTCGGCGTAAATACGGATACTTGTCTTAATCATAGAATATTCATGAATATTATCAGACATGCCGGTTCTTTTTATTGACGAAAGGTCAAATAATTGACATGGAAGAATCAGCGACTAAAAATTGACGAAAAAAGAGTTGGAGATGGAAAGAAAAAGGCTGAAGATAAAGGTAGAAGGGAGGAGTGGGAAACATCCTTTATTCTTCAGCCTGTAGCTAAAATTAATATGGTTGTTATTGTTTAATGTTCATCAGCACTTGCATCATATCACTTTCCGTCGTCACAACTTTGGCATTGGCCTGATATGCTTTTTGCGCCGTTATCATTTTTATGAATTCCGTAGCTATATCGGTATTGGACATTTCCAGGGAGTTTGACGTCAACGAACCAATACCGCCCTGTCCCGCATAATTTTGAATAGCCGCGCCGGATGTAATCGTTTCGGCAAACAAGTTGTCTCCCATTTTCTGGAGCCCCCAGGGATTAGTAAATTTAGCTAGCATAATCTGGGCCAATTCTGTGGTTTGACCATTCGTAAAAAATCCGCTGATTATTCCTTCCGAATCTATCGAAAGACTCTTTAAGCTGCCGGAAGAATAACCGTCGGATGTCAGCGAACGGACAACAGAGGAGCTGGCATATTGAGTAATAGTCGAAGCACCTTCTCCCTGCAGATTCCAGTTGATGACATTAGCCGCGCCGATCGTCGCTCCATTGTTGAGAGTGACTGCGGAAAAGTCAACCGGGACGTCGCTGAGACTGAATGTCGCATTATTGGCCAGAGCAACAACTATGGTATTTCCGTTAGCCGGTGACGCACCCGTCAATGTTAAATGCAAATCTTTTGTGCCGGTGCCGTCAAGACTGATATCGATGGTACCCAAACCTGTCCCGGAATTGATCACAGAACTGGAAAGTACGGATGCATTAGGATAATCAGCGTCTGTTATCAAAGACCATGAATAAACACCGGCAGCCTCTGTGCAGGTCAACGTCAAGCCCGCAGCATCTTTATAGACTGTCCCCGGACGATCCAATTCTCCGCTGACGGTTGTTCCGGCTGCAGGAGAAGTTATCGCGCCCAGATCACCCGTGTATGTTCCCGTGCAAGTACCATCGTTGCTGAAAATAAACCCGTCGACACTGGCGGAAGTGCCCGCTGCTGCATCAAGCGACCAGTTCACCCCCCAGCAGGAGGAACTGTTGCCGGTACCTGTGTATGCCGTTTTGGTAAATGTTGTATTCAAGGAATGTTCAGAGCCCAGTGAATCGTAAACGGTTTGCGAGGTGTTGTACTGACGGCCGGTTGCCGTATCGGAATTCAAATTTGCTCCTATGGAAAAAGTACTTGTCACCTGGGGTTCAGATTGGACGTCAGCCAGGGCAATATCTCCCAGCACGCCGGTCGGTTGGCCGTTGATAATTTCTTTTCCCTGCACTGTGTAACCATTGGTATCCACGAGCAGACCGTCGCTGTTCAACCTGAAGGCGCCCGCCCGCGTATAATATGAAGCGTCATCTTTATCATTCACCATGAAAAAACCGTCACCGTCGATGGCGACATCCGTGGCGATACCGGTTGTTTCAAAAGATCCGTTGCTGAACTGGGTCTGAACTTCCGCCACGGAAACACCGCGGCCGACCTGCATTGTACCGGAGGCCCCTCCGGAGATGCTCTGGCTTAAAACGTCGGCAAAGTAAGTCGTGCCTGCTTTAAAGCCGACTGTATTGGTATTGGCCAGATTGTTCGCTATGACATCCAGTTCCTTGGAGCTGGCGTTTAATCCCGATATCCCCGTCCATAAAGCGCTGCCCATCGAATTCTCCTCCTGTGTATGATCAAAATTAGTTCGTTGATTTATTTATTGAAATAATATTGGAAAAAGCCACTTCCTGACCATTGATGGAGAGGTAGGCTTTATCATCTTTGAATGTCACACCGGTAACCGTGCCGGATATCAATTTTGTGGCGGCTACGGCGTTTCCACTCTTATCGACAGCGCTGATTTCATAGCGATAGTCTCCGGGAGTTATACCGCTGGAATCCCAGGAAACACTGTTGATCCCAGATTTTAATTTACCGAGGTCCATGCTCCCTGCCTGGCTGCCGGCGGAGGTATAAATTTTAAGTGTTCCTCCGGCGATATCCGCAGGCAGGCTGAAGAAAATATTTGTTGCGGAACCGCTGACGGTGACGGTATCTCCGGACGCGGTGGCCTCGTTGCCGATTATGCCCGCCATTTGTGCATTGCTGAATGCCTGTAAATATGCAGGAAGATTGTTCATCGTCGTATTTAAGTTGCTCAATTGCTGCAATGACGAAAACTGGGCCAGTTGCGCCGCAAAATCCTTGCCCTCCATGGGATTGAGTGGATCCTGATTCTTCAATTCGGCAATGAGCATCGTCATAAAGGCGTCCTGCCCCAGAGTATTATCGCTTTTTGCCGTAGAGGTAGTACCGGTCTTGACACTACCGCTTAAACCGGCCAATACATTATTTACTGTAGCCATTTTCTCCTCCTCAAAATCATCCTTTTCAGGCAAATAAACTTATGTTATCGGTATCATTAATAGTTCTTGAAATTCGTTCCGGCCGCAATGCATTAGCCGCGCCGGCCCCGGAATTAATTTCCTCTTCAGAATTTCCCCGCCGGCCATCGCCGTCCCGCGCCGATCCGCCGTCCTGATAATAGGCCTGCCTGCTGAAATTTTGCTGATATTCCTCTTTATTGTCCTGCAGGGAAACATCGCAACGATCAATCGTCAATCCCTGGTTGGACAAACTATCCTTCAGTTTTTCGATGTTGGCATTCAAAGTCTGTTGAACATCTTTATTATCCGCCACCAGAACAACTTCCACCTTACCGTTGCGGACGGTCACATCCATCTCCAGTTTGCCCAGCGAAGGCGGATTCAATGTAATTTTTACTCTGCCGCCGTCGTTGGTCGCCGTTTCTTTGATCGCACCTGCTACCTGGTCTATTATTTTACCGGAGGAAACATCCTTAATTTTTTCACTGCCTGCCGAACTGCCGCCCGAGGCATTAACGCCGGTTAAAGAAATCTCTTCACTCAAATTTTCCCCGGCGACAAATTTACTCTTTTGTTCTTCTCTGATTTTAGCGGCTGCTTCCCCCATAATTGTCCGCATGGCATCAGACTGCGGTTTATTTTCCGCCATGATGTCGGCCGGACTCGAATTTTTTTCCGGGTGATCTTTTTTTAGCAGGAATTCCTTTATTTCCTGTGTATTGGAACGGGAATTAATGCCGGTGGAAAAATCATCTTTCTCTGATTGTGCGCGGCGAATATTCCCGGCCTCTTTGTTCTCCATGGTCAGTTCAGTTAAATTGGTGGCGCTTTTAGCCTCTTGGCCTGAGGGAAAGTGAGTTTCCCGGAAAGCTGCCTTCTCCATCTGCTCCGCCTGCGCCTCACTTTTCAGCTTCTGCGTTTCTCGTTCATTCAATCCCGCGGCCTCTCCGCCAGGAGGATTATTTATTGGCAGCTGCAAATGTGCACCGCCGGCCTTCGCTTCTCCGCTGTCCGTTTGGTCGCCGATGTTTAAACCCGCTTGTTTTAACAAGCCGTTGAAGGATGCCTGAGCCTGATCCGCGTCCAGCGCATCCGCCGATCCGCTTAGGTTCGACAGAATCTCCTGCTGTTGACCCGGGTTAACATCTCCCTGTGCAGTCGTCCGTTCCTGCGCACCATTTTTTTTGTCTGTATTTGATGCGCCGTCAGAAGTTTTATTGGCCTGTGATATTTGCTGATCCAGTATCTGAAAAAATGGAACCACACCGCTGGTATCTTCTTCATCCTGTTTTGGTTTGCCGCCGGCCGGTTTAATTTTTTCTTCGGAAGGGCCGGACATCTTAAACGGAACGGCGGATTCCAAGGCTTTGTTGTTTGCACCACCCACGGATGTTATTGGTATTGTCTGTTCCATTTCTTTCGCCTTAAGTCTTTTTATAGCCTCTTTAGCAAAAGGCATGCCACCGATTGAGATCTACATTTACCATGTATTTTCAATGTATTACAAATTACATACGGTACAATAATTGTGCAGCGGGAAAATATTTCCTGCCGGCACAGAAAACTTTGGTCTTCCAACGGCAAAAAAAAGCCCTCTTCATGGAGGGCTTTTAATAATCGCCAATGCCGCCGGTAGGCGATAAGTAAAATTGCAGGATATCCGGTTTACAACCTGCCGCCGGCCTGTGTTATTTCTTTGGTAATCGCTGCGGCCTTTTGCGGGGTAATGTAGCCCCAGACAGCGCCCGCTTTATCTTTCTTCATATTCATGGTTATGCCTGCCGCCGTTTTAATATCCAGTTGTTCCAGCATCTTGCCGGCTTTAGCCGGAGGAGCCGACTCGTAGACTTTGGCCATATCCTTGTATCTCTTTAAGTCATCAGCCTTATGATTTTCCAGGGCTGACGTTAATTTTTCTTCCTGACTCTTCAACAATACAATTTTATCCGTTATTTCTTTTTTTAACGCGAGCAGACGCTGCTCTTCAGCGCGCAGGCTGTTTTCGCGTTTATCCAGTTCACTTTTCTTAGCCGCGAGCGCCGACGCCAGATCTCTGACTGTGGTCAAATCATCGGCCGCCGTTTCATTTACCGGCTGCCTCAGAGCCGAAGGCATTTTGCCTGCCGCCGGTGATGCAACCGTAGACTCGGCCAGCGCCTGCCTGGTTGTCAATGAAGTCGCCGATAGAAAATCCGTTTTTTTTATGAGGCCGACCACCGAAGCGGCTTTGATGAGAATCAAAACCAGGATCAGTATTTGAATGCCTATTATAATTTTTTTCATTTCTATCTCCTGCCAAATTTCAGTACAGACATTTCATCGGAATTTTTTTGTTCCAAGGCTCTTTCGTCATCTTTGTAATCCTTTGCATGCCGCTGTTTGAGCTTTTCCATAATTTTTGTTTTTTTTACAGCATCCAGCAATTCTATTCTTTTGGTTTCCAACTGCCCGGAAACCTCTGCTATTTTTATCTTTTGCCTGTTTTCATTTTCTTTGACCTGATCGATATAGGCAACATAACGGGCTATGTCTCCGACCGGGACGGCTTTGTTTTGCATCTTTTTTAATTCACCAAGCAGAGCGGACCATTCCTTCATCAAGTTCTGCAATTTTAGTTCCTCGAATTCAAGTTGCCGTTTCTTTTCCGAGAATTCACCTAAAATTTTTTCCTCGACATTTTTTCTGAAATCCAAAACGGTCTGAAATCTAAACACGAACATAAGTTTTATTATTTAAGGAGCTCCAAAAGCTGAGTTTTCGCCGATGCAAAATCGACGCGTTCACCTGTATTCTGCCGCAAAAAAGCATTAACTTGATCAATCATTTTGACGGCATAATCAATCCCCGGATTGGATCCCTGCACATAAGCACCGATATTGATCAAATCTTCCGCCTTTTTATAAGTAGCGACGATATTTAAAAGTTCGCCGGCCTTATTCTTTTGTTCCTTATCAACAATATCAGCCATAACCCTGCTGATGCTCTGCAAAACATCGATTGCCGGATAATGATTGTTATGGGCAAGGCTGCGGGAAAGTGAAATGTGGCCGTCGAGGATGGAGCGCGCCGCATCGGAAATCGGTTCATTGAAATCGTCGCCTTCCACAAGAACAGTGTAAAGTCCGGTTATTGAACCTACTCCTTCTACAATGCCCGAACGCTCCAGCAATTTCGGCAACAAACTGAAAACGGAAGGAGTATAGCCTTTGGTCGTGGGCGGTTCGCCTACGGACAAGCCTATTTCTCTTTGCGCCATGGCGAATCGAGTCAGCGAATCAACCATCAGCAGAACATCGTTACCCTGATCACGGAAATATTCGGAAACTGCGGTGGCAACATAAGCGGCTCTCATCCGCACCAAAGGATGCATATCGGAAGCAGCAACAACTACAACCGAGCGTTTCAGGCCCTCTTCTCCCAGATTTTTCTCCAGAAATTCGCGAACTTCCCTCCCCCGTTCGCCGATCAAGCCGATAACATTCACGTCCGCTTTCGTATTCAGGGCAATCATTCCCATGAGAACGCTTTTGCCTACGCCGGAGCCGGCAAATATTCCCATTCTCTGACCCTTGCCGCAGGTAAAAAGCGCGTTTAATGCACGAATACCCAGATCCATCGGCTCAATGATACGGCCGCGATCCAGCGGATTAATCGGATCCGCATAAATCGGATATTCATCGACAAAGTTAATTGGCCCCTTATTGTCAATGGGATTTCCCAGCCCGTCAATCACTCTTCCGAGCAAACTGTTGCCTACACCAACGGCGGCCTTTCTTCCCAGCGAAAGTATTTTACATCCCGGCCCTAAACCCTGAATGCTTTGCAAGGGCATTAAAAGCACCCGCCCGTTTTTGAAGCCAACAACTTCCGCCTCCAGAGGAGTACCGCCGTTTACCGGCATTATGCCGCATACGTCCCCTATCGAGGCAGCCGGACCATTGCCTTCGACCATTAATCCAACTATCTCACTCACTTTACCATAGATGCGAATCGGATTAATCCGCGCCAAAAGTTTTTCATATCTGGAAAAGTCAAGAGTTTCTGTTTGCATCATCAATACCGGCGAATTAAAGTTTCAACATCGCTTCCCGAATTTCTTTCAACTGACTTTCCAGCCTGGCGTCAACTTCACCGAGCATAGTTTCCACGATGGCGCCGCCCCTCTTAATGGAGGCGTCTTCTTCGAAGACTGCATTTCTCACGCCTTCAATGGACTGCAAAAAATCCTTCTTCATTTCCGTTATATAATGCAGGTCCTGTGGATGCAGCCTGATCTTCATTCCTTCCGTTGCTGAAATATTTTTCGCGACACCCTGAAGCACTCCGAAGATAACATCCTTGTTCGTCGTCACCTCCAAATTAATTATTTTTTCAGCAATTGCAAAGCTGAGCTTCAGTATCTGCTGTTCAGTTCTTGCCGTAATGTGTTTATCGATCAGCGGAATCATCCTGGTCATAGTGGACAGCGCCTCCAGTACGGGTGCTATTTCTTTCTTCTGAGATTCAACGCCTGCGGTGAATCCCTTCCGGTAGCTTTCATCACTGACCCTGCTGATATTCTTCTCTATTTCAGCTTTAAGTTTTTCCTTCTTCGTCAGCTCGGATGCCGGCGATGAAACGGCTTCAGTCGGTTGTTTGACGGCGGTATTTTCGCTTTCCGGGAACTTGCGCGACAACAATACCTGCCTGCCTGAAGTTATAATTTCATCAGCCTTAATGACACTGGGTTTATATGAATCCATCCTGCTCATCACCGCGCAGAATAACTATTCTGCCTTCCGCTTCCAGTTTTTTCGTAACTTCCACAATTTTGCGCTGGCTTGCTTCCACCTCGGAAATTCTGATCGGAGGCATAAGCGTAATTTCTTCCCGCAGCATTTCCGCGCCACGCTTGGACATGTTCTTGAAAATCTTCTCCCGCGTACCTTCGTCAACCATTTTGAGCGCCCTGGCCAGATCCTCCGAACTGACATCCTTCATCAATTCCTGAAGCGATTTATCATCCAGTCTCATAACATCATCGAAGCTGAACATGAAGTTGCGGATCTGAGCCGCCAATTCCGGCTCCGAGTCTTCGAGTGACGTCATGATGGCATTTTCCGTCGAACGGTTCATTCGGTTCAGGATATTAGCCATTAGTTCAGCTCCGCCCAGCTGCTGATCAGACGTGCCGCCCATGATCAACTCCTTCTCGAGGGTGCTGGCGATCTCTTCGATAAATTCTCGGGGCACGCTTTTAAGCGTCGCCATCCGTTTTGATATTTCATACTGGATTTCCGGGGAGAAATGTTCGAGAACCTGCGCGGCCTTCTCCGGCTTCAGATGAACCAGTATCAGCGCTATTGTCTGAGGGTGTTCCGTGCGGGTAAAATCGGCCATGACTTTGGGATCGATGTCATGCAATCTTTCAATAATAGGATTGTCATTGGCTGTATTTTCCACTTCGTCCAGAATTGTCTGGGCGTCTTTCTCTCCCAGCGCCTTAATGACCAGGTTTTTGGGAAGACCGTCCCGGACGGAAATCATTCCTCCCTGCTCTTTGGCCATGGTGCAGAATTCCCTGGCCACGCTGCTGAGTGTATCAGCGGAAATATTTGTTATCCGGCTCATCTGTTTGCCTAATCTGCGAATTTCCGACGGCCGCAGATTTTTCATCACATTTGCCGCCAGATCCTCATCCAGTGATAACAGCAATATTGCCGCTTTCTCTTCGCCGGTCATGATTTATCCTTAATACTTTTAAAAGATTTTATTTAATCCAGTTTCTTAATATGTCGGCAAACTGTTTGGAATCGGCCCGTGCCATTTCCCGGGTGAGTTCGCTTTCCGTAAGCGCGCGGGTTCCGGGTGTCTGCATATCCGCGCCAATTTGCCGGGCATATTGTTCATTTTGAGCCTCCCCCGGCAAACCAGGCGGTAACTGAGCTCCGGGCAATTGCCGGGCGGTTTCAGGCGCGGCCTTGGATATTGTTGTAATCAGCGGGCGAACTATGAACAAGAGAATGAACACTATTATACCGGCGATGAGGATATAGCTGAGTATCGGCGTAAATGTCCGCACCCTTTCCTTCAACGTCGGGGTTTCCACTTCTTCGGCATCAATTTTCCGAAAAGGCATATTTGTTACGACAACCTGATCGCCCCTCTGTGCATTAAATCCTGCCGATTTACGCACCAGATCCTCAATGGACTCAATTTCGCTTTTCGCCAGCGGTTGATAGACTTCCTCGCCCTTTTCGTTTTTCTTGTAGGTTCCGTCCACCAGAACGGCAATGGATAGTTTCTTCGTATCGCCCAGGGGCATGACCGTTTTATTGACTACTTTGTTGATTTCGTAATTGATGACTTCATCGAGTTTTTCCTTTTCGGGATTTTCCGAAACCGTTCCCGATTTTCCCACCGCATTAACTTTATCCGAATTGCGCTGAACGCTCCGCACAACTGATGATTCCGGATCGAAGATCTCTTCGGTTTTCTCCGTGACCCGAAAATCAAGCTCCGCCGTAACCCTGACCACGGCCTTGCCTTTCCCGACGACATTCTCCAGCAGAGATTGAATGCGATTGCTCAGGTCTTTTTCCGTGTTTCTCTGAAATTCAGTCTGCTGGGCGGTAAGTTTGGAGAACTTGCCGGAGTCATTTTGCTTCGTGGACAGTATAGTGCCCCGGGAATCAACAACCATGACGTCCTCCGGATTCATCCCTTCTATGGAACTCGCCACGAGATGCATGATGCCTTCTATCTGGGATTGTTTCATTGTTCGGCCCGGTTTTAAACGCAGAGTCACGGACGCCGTGGGTTTCTTCTGCTGATCGGAAAAGAGCGAATCCTTGGGTAAAGCAATGTGCACACGGCTGGACTGAATTTCATCAAGGCCGTTGATGGTCCGCGCCAGCTCCCCCTGCAGGGCGCGCCGGTAGTTCAATTGTTGTTCAAATTCCGTTGCTCCCAGTGTTTTATTATCGAATATCTCAAATCCGACGCCTCCGCCCTGGGGCAGTCCGGCGGCGGCAAGCTCCAGACGCAATTCAGATACCTTTTCCGCCGGTACGGAAATGGCGTTGCCCGAAGATGAAAGCTTATAAGGTATTTTCTGTTCATTCAATTTCGCAACAATGGCCCCCGCGTCTTCCGCCGACAAATTGGAAAACAGCACTTTATAATCGACTTGATTTGTCAGGTAGATCATCAGACCGATGCTCGCCGCCGCAGCAAACGCAACTGCGCCTGCCAGTATCTTGCGGGTCGGGCTTAATGCATCAAAGCCGGCCCATAATTTAGCGAGGAATTGTAAAACTGAATCCATAAAAAAACCTGATCAATAGAATTGGCAAATCAGACCTGCATGCGCATGACTTCCTGATAAGCATCCAGAATTTTATTGCGAACCTGCATCATCACCTGAAAAGAGATGCCCGCTTTTTCCAGTGCGGCCATAGCTTCATGGATGGAACCTGCATCTTCCAGTTGAACCTTGGCGATCGACTTATCCGCATCGGTTTGCAGTTTATTGATATCCGATATGGCATCTTTCAATACCGAGCCAAACGAACCTCCGGCGGCCTGCTTATCATTATCGGACTTACCGGGAGTTATATCCGCCGGTTTTAGAGGAGCAGGAATAATAATATTATCTGTCATATCTGTAACTCCATTTATTATTTACCTATGCTGAGCGCAGTCACCGCCATATTTTTGGCCGCATCAAAAGCAGTCGCGCATGCTTCATAAGTACGGCCGGCCAAAATCATCTCCGTCATCTCCGTCATTGCATTCACATTGGGAAAGACAACGTAGCCGTCTTTATCCGCATCAGGATGGGCCGGATCGTGAACCCTTCTGCCGCTTCCTTTATCTTCCGTTATCCCTTTGACTTTCACAGCCTGCACCGCACCTTCGAGAGCCTTATCAAAACCCTGCTTCAGCGGCTCGGGTGTAAATGTAATTATTTTTCTTTTATACGGACCACCCTCCGGAGTGCTTGTCGTATTGACATTAGCCAGATTTGCTGTGACAACGTCCATCTTGGCCCGCTGGGCGGAAAGCCCCGTACCGCAGATTTTGAAAGTTGTGAAAAATTCCATGTTACTTAACCTCGTTTAAAACACTTTTTATGCCCTTGAATTTCCGGGACAGCAGTTCAGCACTCAAGTTATACATCAGATGATTTTCCGCCAGATTCGTCATTTCTTTATCGAGGTCGGCCTTTTCATCGGACTTGACCAACTCAAAGTCATCTTTGGTAATTTCTTTCCTGTTATTGGGAAAATGTTTCTTATGCGTTCTCGTCAGAGGAACCTTCATCTCTATGACCCGGCGCAGCTCTTCTTTAAACACGTAATCCGCCGATTTATAATCGGCGGAATCCATGTTGCTGATATTAGATGAAATAACTTTGTTGCGTTCGGAGCGAAAGTCCAGCATTGTGGACAGTAAATTAAATGTTTTTCCGAATAATGGCTCCATAACTAAACACCCCTGTATAAATCACTGCAAACCATATACCAAATAACGATCTTATTTCATTCATCGGCCGACAGGTCGTTAATCCCGTATTCATGGAGTTTATTTCTCATTGTCCGGACACTGATACCCAGTACTTTTGACGCCTTCGTTTTATTCCAGTTAAATTTATTCAATGTGTCAAAAATCATATTTTTTTCCATCTCATAAAGCGTCGATACGTTTTCGCCCTGTTCAATATTATTTTTTACCGCTATCTTTTCCTCCATCGGTTCCTTTTTTTTGACGTTGGAATCATTAGCCATATTTTCGAGGAATAAATGTTCGGGGCCGATGCCGGAGCCGTTGCAGATAAGAACCGCCCGCTCCATCACGTTTTCCAACTCCCGCACATTTCCCGGCCAGTTATAAGCCTTTAATACAGTTTTAGCCGCATCACTCAAGACGGGTTCTTTCTTTTCATTAACCTGGCTGTATTTTTTAATAAAATATTCCGCCAATATGTTGACGTCGCTGTTTCTGTCTCTTAGAGGAGGAACGAAGACCGGAATAACATTAAGGCGGTAATACAGATCACTGCGAAATGTTTTTTGTGCGATGCGGTATTGCAGGTCGGCGTTGGTCGTCGCCATCAGCCGGACATCTACCGGCACAGGCGTTTTTCCGCCCAGCCGGTCCACCTCGGCTTCCTGTACTACCCGTAATAATTTTGCCTGCAGTTGCACATCCATTTCCGATATTTCATCGAGCAGAAGCGTACCTTTATTGGCCAGCTCAAACTTTCCCAGCTTCCGGACGGCGGCGCCGGTAAATGCACCTTTCTCAAAACCGAACATTTCGCTTTCCAAAAGCTGCGCCGGTATCGCCGCACAGTTCACTGCCACAAAAGGCATGTTGCGGCGGTTACTGTAGCGGTAGACGTAGCGGGCAAAGAGTTCCTTGCCGGTGCCGCTTTCCCCCTGAATGAGAATGCTGGATTTGCTCGCGGCCACACTTTTGAGCATATCCAGTATCGACAGGATTTTTTTGTCTTGTGTGATTATTTCTCTGACCGGATAAATATTGTCGCAGGCATCGCCCCCCTGCTGCTCTGTGTTAACCTGCGCGCTTGTCGCCAGTACATTCTTTACAGCAAACTCCAGATCATCCAGCGAAAAGGGCTTCATAATAAACTCGGCGGCGCCTTCTTTCATTGCTTCGACGGCGGTATTTACAGTCCCATAGGCCGTAATTAATATTACCGGCGTCTGCGGCGATAATTTTTTTATTCCCCTTAAAACATCCATGCCGCTCATCATGGGCATGCGCATATCCGTAACAACAACGGCAAATTGTCCTTCTTTGAATTTTCCTAAAGCATCAGAGCCGTTTTCCGCTGTTTCCACTTCATACCCGCAGCTGCTTAACGATTCATAAAGCGCCGCCCGCATTGATTGATCATCATCAACAACAAGTAATCTTTCCGCAACATTCATTGAAATGGCATCTCCGTTTATTCGCTGGCTTCACGCAGGAGAGGGAAGCTGATATTGACTATTGCCCCCTGCTGTAGTGAATTTTCCATATTGACGGAACCATTATGCTGACTGACAATATTATGAACTATGGCCAACCCCAAACCGGCTCCGCCCTGTTTAGTACTGAAAAAAGGATCAAATATTCTGGATAAATTTTCCTGTGATATTCCCGGGCCGGAGTCCTGGAAGATTATTTCCACCATCGGCGATTCTTCCGGTAAAAGCCCGGCTGATGATTTTTTCGTTTCAATCCTCAGCATTCCGCCGTCCGGCATGGCCTGCTGGGAGTTTAATATTATATTCAAAAAAATCTGTTTGATCATGTCGGCGTCGCCTTCGATGCAGGCCTGATCTCCAGCGTATTTTACGTACACGTCAATGCTCGCCTGGGCCATAATTTGTTCGGAAAAATCGAGCATCTCGGCTAAAATCGGATACAGATCAATTTTTTCCATTTTAGGATTTTGCCTGCGTGAAAACATCAGCAAATTTGATATCTTGTTGTCGACATTTTTTACCGAAGAAATAATTTGAACGACGCGCTCCCGATCTTTTTTATCCTGCAGATGTTTCAAAAGCAGTGAAGCGAACAGTTCAATGCTGCCCAGTGGATTTCGAATTTCATGTGCAATATTCGCCGCCATTTCTCCCATTGCCGCAAATTTTTCGGTCCTTTTGGACATGTCCTCCAGTTTTTCGATTCTTGTTATATCACGCAAAACAAAGACATCGCCGCTGGTACTTCCCCCCGGCGATCGAAACGGCGAACAAAATATTTCCAGCGTCCGGCCGTTAATTTTTACCTTATTTCCCGATTCACCTTTAAAATATCCGGCAAGATTTATCCTCGGCCAGTCCCTGACAACCGCATCTTCAAAAAGAATACTGACATGTTGTCCAATAACTTTTGCCTGTCTAACGCCGACAAACATCTCCGCACATGAATTCATTGTCTGAATCTGTCCGTTCAGATCGGTTACAATGACACCGTTAATCAGGCTTTCCAAAATGTTGCGCAGGTAATTTTTTGTCTCTTCTTTTTCGGCGACCGTCTTGATCAATTCAGCGTTTTTTTCTTCCAGCTCTTTATTTAAACCGGCAAAACGGTCTTCAAGCCGCGTATAGGCCGACTGGAGGTCAGCCGTGGCCTTATTAAAATTTTCGAAAGACTGCTGTAGCAGGGTTATATCAATCATTCGTATTACCCGATCTTCATTTTTTCAGATACTGTCCGTATTTGTTCCACCATTGCTGATCACTGAGATAATAATCGACAATCTTCGTCCAAAATCCTTCAGGTCCGGACTCGGCTTTAATTTTGGCGAATATTTTCTGAGCTTCAGCATAACTGCCTTTTTCGGCGTAATCCTTTCCCATGTGGAACATGGTCCAGTACTTATCGTTCGGGCCGGCGGACGAACTCAATGCCTCTTCATACAGGCGCTTGCGATCGGCAGAACCGGCCATATCTTTTTTACTTGCAGCCAGCGCAGTTTTACTTTCGGGTAATGTTTGCAGTAGCGATTCACTAAGAACTTTCTCTGCCTCATTGTTCTTCCCCCTCCCCATTTCGATTTCAGCAATTCGGTTGTTGATTTTGCCGATAGTTTTACCATCTCCACAGATATTTCTGTACTTTCTCAGAAGCTGAATACAATCGTCGGTAAGGCCGACGTTATTCAGACTGACTGCTATCTTATCAATTGCTTCATAGTCATCACGCTGGAGTGGTGCCGCCCTGTAGGCTCTGAAGTAAATGTCGGAAACCGCCAAATAATTTTTTTTTAGATAACTTTCATTAATCAAGGCCACGGAGGCTTGTTTCAGGCTCTTTCCCGCATCATCCCTCATCCTGCTTTGCGGGTACTTTTTCAGAAATTCCGAATAAGCATCGACGGCGGCTCTGTCCTGCTTCAATTTATGTAATGCATTGCCCTTCTGCAAAAGAGCGTTTTCCGCAATTTCGCCTGTCGAATTTTTTGCGAGCAACAAATTGTAGGCTTCCAGCGGATCCTTGTAGTAATGAAAGTTGCCAGCCGCAAAAAACATTTTCACGCCGGGTTTATCAACACCCAGCAAAGCCATAGCTATAATGCTTTCGGCGGCTTCCCTGTCCGCCGGATATTTATCAATTATTAAACTGTAAACGATCAGGGCGGCGGAGACCTGATCCGCCGCTTTATAAGAATTGGCTAGAGCCAATAATACTTCTTTTATTTTTTCATCATTCGGATATACATTGGCATAAAAAGAAAAGATTTTGCAGGCGTCACCGTAGCTGCGCAGGGTATATTTATGATAACCCATGTCTTTTAGAACTTCTTTAGGAACGCCTCTAAAATCCGGCCATTTTTTTTGAGCATCGCGAAACCATACCTCCGCGCTGGCCGATTGCTGTGTTTTGTAATAACTATCCGCCACCAGGTAGAAGGCCTGCTTGGCAAAAGTCCCCTCTCTGTATTTCATCAGATATGCCAAAAGCTTATCCGCCGCCGGGCCGTATTTTCCTATTTTATGTAAAAGCGCACCCGTTTTAAAAAAAGCCTCGGAAACGCCCGATGATTGGGGATATTTGCTCAGCAGGTCTTCGTAATATCTCAGGGCGTCATAATAATTATTCAAGCGTTCACAAGCCCTGGCCAAGCGGAGGTAAACCAGAGAGTTATCTCTTACCTGGTCCGGGAAGCTCTGCAATGTGTTTTTATAAAATTGAACGGCAAGAAGAAGGTGCTCTTTACTTCCTTTTTCCCCGAGGAAAAAGTGGCAATCCGCCATATGGCGCAAAGCCCGTTCCCCCCAATCATTTGTTGTATCTTTGCGGGCTACGAATTCTTTGAATGTTACCAGGGCCTGTTCATAGTTTTTTTCTTTAAGTTCTCGAATCCCCTGATTGTAGAGAGCTGAACCGCAATAAGGTTCTTCCTTCTCAGCGAATATTTTTTCCTGATCTTTTACTGGAAGAGGCTTTTTTGCAGACAACAAAGCAGGCGGGACCTGCCGGTTTTCCTCGGCTGTTTTTGCTTTGATGACGGCATCATCTTTCTTTAATGCCGGCAGGCCGGAGTTTCTTCTCTGCTCAACTGGAGCAGTCGGTGAATTTTCCTGTTTAATGCTCTTTTCTTTTTTTTCAATGGCCTGATTGGCGGAGACTGAAAAAATAAAATATTTGGAAAGCACATGTCTTTTCACCATCATTTCCGCTGCCAGCCTGGCTTTTTCTTTCGTTGCGTATTTTCCGGTATAAACGCGGTACCATCTACCCTTCCCTTTAATTTCCACCTGCGCAGTGTATGCGGGATAACCAAGCGCTTCCAGCTTTTTAACATCCACGGCGGCCTGCTGCTTTGATTTGTAAGAGGCGCTGTGAATGGCATACGAATTTCCCGCCTGAACAATGCAGGGGAAATATGCTGTCGCCAGCAGCGTTATCCAGCAAACAAAACACAACCGGATTTTTTTCACTCTTTCCAATAATATTTTCCTGAATGATAACTTATACGTAGGGCATTTCCTTCACGAAAGAAAATTCATCTGCTCTGTCAAGGAAAAGCAAAATGTATACCAGCCGAAGATAATTATGAATTTAATTCAATTGTCGGTTTCTTAAGCTTTTTTACTGCATTTCATTTCCGCTTCTGTCAATTCGCCAGCCAAACAGCCAATATATTGACGTAAAAATCGGGGTCTATAAATTTAATCCGACACGAATAACCAGATCCTTGGACAAACTAAATCTGTTAATTTAAATGGCACTTGATTTGCATTATTAAAAGCGAATTAATTTATTTTAAGAGGGTTGGTTATGGATAATCAGGATGCAGACCGCTGCGAAAGTCAAAGGGAGTATTCCCGTGTTGATGCTTATATCCCCATCGAATATAAATTAATTGACCCCGGACGCAGGCAATATATTCGTTCACGTGTGGCCGGAGAATTAATTCTTTCGAAGTTTAAGTCCCTGCCCGATCCTGACGATCAAGTAATTGCCGAATGGCTGAAAACGATTAATTCCAAGTTGAACTCCATCATACGCATGATGACCATGCACCATGAAGGATTTGATCAATTACCCCTGAAAAAAGTCAACATAAGCGGCGGTGGAATCAGTTTTTCCGCGGACAAGCCATTTTCTCCAGGGGATATTATCGAATTTAAATTAATACTGACCATGCAATATCCATTATCGCTCTTTCTTTATGGCGAAGTGGTCGAAAACAAGCACAATCCAGAGCATAATACAAGTGTTCATTTTATCGCTATTGATGATTTCGTCCGGGATGAAATCATTCGATTCGTTTTTGAAAGGGAAAGGGAAATCCTTCGGGAAAAGCGGAAGTAACCCATAAATAATTCATGTTTCCTATAATTGGCATTATCATAGTCACTGCTTGCGTAATTGGTGGTTACCTGCTGGAGCACGGCAATATGTCCGTTATTTTTCAGCCCATCGAGTTGATGATTATCGGCGGCGCCGCAATCGGCAGTTTTGTCATCGCTTCCCCCATCCATGTCATCAAGGCGGTAATCTCTTCTTTTATCGGTCTGTTCACCCATTCTCCGCGCACGAAGCAGGATTACATCGACATCCTTATGCTGCTCAACGGGATTTTCTATAAAATAAGGCAACAGGGACTTGTCTCCATCGAAGCCGATGTGGACACACCTGAAGAGAGTCCGTTGTTCACGCAATACCCCCACATCTTGAAAAATCATGAAGCGGTAGCTCTGATTACCGACACTTTGAGGACCGTTATGACTACGACCATTGCACCTCATGAGCTGGAATCACTGATCGACCACGAACTGGAAACCCACCACGAAGAAGCAATGATACCGGCGCACAGTGTGAACACCATCGCCGACGGACTGCCGGGGCTGGGAATCGTCGCCTGTGTTTTGGGAATCGTCTTAACAATGGGTAAGATCAAGGAACCGCCGGAAGTACTGGGCGCCAGTGTCGGCGCCGCTCTAGTGGGAACATTCATGGGCGTTCTGTTGTCTTACGGTTATGTCGGCCCGATGGGAAAACACCTGGAATTTATTGCCGCGGAAGATTTGCAGTACATGAATGTAATCAAGGTTGCCCTGCTGGCTTTCATCGGCGGTGGAGCGGCGCCGAAGGTCGCTGTTGAATTCGGCCGCCGGGTGATTCCCATCAACATGAAACCATCTTTTCTGGAACTGGAGGACGCTTTCCGCGAAGTAAAGAAAACATAACCGTCAATATAAAAACACAATTTGATATTAAAGCTATTGTCTTAATGGATTTGTATGGAAGATCGATCTCAACAAATAATAATTAAAAAAATTAAAAAGAAGAAGGGCGGCGGAGCGCACGGCGGCTCCTGGAAAGTGGCCTATGCCGACTTTGTAACGGCGATGATGGCTTTCTTCCTGATGCTTTGGCTTTTGAGCATGGTATCCGAAGAAAAAAAGGCGGCGCTTTCCGAGTATTTCAATAAATACAGCATATTTCAGGAAAGCGGCACATCGGCAATCACCTCTCAAAACGCAAAATTGTCGGATCCTGATTTCCTGAACCAATCAAAGCAAAACTCATCCAGAGACCGCGGCCTTACCTTGCAGGGGAAAAAAACAGGAGAAGCTGCGCATAAAACAAAGGTTAATTTAAGCGCCAAAGATGAAGAACTGGTTAAAAAAATCCGTTCTTCCATAGATGCAAAAATGGCCGCCGTGCGGGATCAGGTATTAGTGGATGTAGTTGAAGAGGGCATCAGAATTCAAATTATCGATACGGAAGGAAGCGTGATGTTTCACCTGGGGTCCGCTCAACCGACGCCAAAAGCAAAGGCCATATTGAAGCTTGTTTCATCAAATATTCATGAAATTGCCGGACGCATCGTCGTGGAAGGACACACTGATTCCGCACCTTTCAAGAAAGGACAGACTACTAACTGGGAGCTTTCCACCTCACGTGCTTCCTCCGCGCGCATGGAATTGGAAGCTAACGAAGTCGATCCGGGAAGGATTTCCCGGGTGGTGGGCTATGCCGACACTGAACTGCTGATTCCTCTCGATCCGCTGGACCCGCGGAACAGAAGAATCAGCATAATTATTTTAAACGCTCAGGGCTGATAAATATTTATTCCGCCAGGCAGACGTCGACGACAAAAACACCCTCGTCAATTTCAAAAGGGATAATCAGACTTGGACCACCCTTAACATGGGCGATGGAATGATTTTTCCCGGATACAATCGTCGGAATAGCCGCCTGAATATAAAACCCCTGCGCTTCCAAATTTTTTCGGGCGACGCCGGAGACCATATTCGTGAGTTCACCCACCGCATCTTTAACATCCCCGTTGATGCTTTTTAAGTCTTCTCCCAGCATGTTGGACACTATTTTCAATATTGCTCCCTCACTGAAACTCAGGGCTAGAGAGCCGGCGGCCGACCCCGTCAAACCTATAATACCGGAGATATCTCCTTTGGCAAGATTATCTACTTTGAGATAAGGTTTTCCCGATCGTGGTTCTACAAAAGCCATCGTCTTTAAAACGCTTACAGTGCCTTCCAAAAATGGATTAATAAACTGTACATTCATTAATTATCTTCCTCAATATACTCAAAATAGAAACATTCTTATTTCTGTAAGCCTTCGATTATCTTTTTGATCTTTTCGTTTAAAACTTCGGCCGTAAATGGTTTCACAATGTAATTGCTTACACCGGCTTTCACGGCGGCGACCACGTTGTCCTGCAGCGCTTCGGCGGTAACCATGAGAAACGGGGTTTTTGCCAGCTCCGCATCAGCCCGGACCGCCTTCAACAGCTCCAGGCCTGTCATATTGGGCATGTTCCAGTCGGACACGATAAAATCAATTTTCTGCGATTTCAGCGCTTTCAATGCCATCACGCCGTCTTCGGCTTCCACAATATCCTCATAACCGCCCTGCTTAAGCAAATTACGAACCACCTTTCTCATTGTAGCAAAATCATCAACAACCAAGATTTTAATATTACTGTCACCCATAAATAAACCTCGTTTCCATTTTCATCCAACCGAAAAATCTTTTTAAATTAACGTCCGTCACTCAAATCAAAAAGACCTTCAATATCAATAATCAAACCAATGCGCCCATCGCCCAGAATCGCACCGCCAGCAAGTCCTCTAATATTTTTCAGTCCCTCGCCAAGGCTTTTAACGACAACCTCGGCTTTGCCGACAATTTCATCGACCAGCAGGCATTTGGAACCGCTCTCACTGTCCACCACAATGACGATGCCGTCCCATGGCTCCCTGTGTTTTGGTTCAATATCAAATATTTCATAAAGTCGAAGCAGAGGCATCAAATGCCCCATTGCATTTATCATTTCTCCTTTGCCGACTATATTGGTATAAGCGTCGCGGGCAGGCCTTAATGCCTGGCGGATTGATATCGTCGGTAAGATGTAACTTTCCGGGCCCACTTTGACAATCATGCCGTCGATGATGGCCAATGTCAGCGGAAATCTCGTAATGAAGGTGGTTCCAGCGCCGACGGAGCTTTCAATTTCAATTTTTCCCCGTAATTTTTCTATAGCCTGCCGGACAACATCCATACCGACGCCGCGGCCGGACACATCCGTGACCTTTTCCGCCGTCGACAAACCCGGAAGAAAAATGAATTTGTATATTTCCTGATCGGAAAGCCCTTCTTCGCTCTGGATCACTCCATTTTTGATCGCCTTTTGCAGTATTTTGTTCTTATCAAGACCTCTGCCGTCATCCGTTATTTCAATTACAATGTTCCCTCCACGATGATAGGCTTTCAGCTGAATCAAGCCCTTTTCCGGTTTCCCCAGCTTTATTCTTTCTTCGGGGGTTTCCAGTCCGTGATCGACGGAATTGCGGATCATATGCACGAGCGGATTGTAGATTTCATCCACCATGTTTCGGTCGATTTCCGTATCTTCTCCAATTAATTCCACAGAAACGGACTTGGCCGAACTTTTCGCCAGATCTCTCACCAAACGTGACATACGTTGAAAAGTCTGCTTGATGGGAATCATGCGGAGAGTTGTGGATACCTGCTGCAGAGTCGACGTAATCCGGAAAAATTGTGAAATATCTCTCACCAACTGCTTATCGGGGTTTACCTGATTGTTTAAATCCTGTTGGATCATGGACTGGGTAATAACCAATTCTCCGACCATATCAATTAAATCGTCAAGCTTTGACGTATCGACTCGAATCGTCGTCATATCAGAAACCTGATCGGCCTGCTTGCGCAACGCCTGCGACAATTGTTTCGGTTTGACCATACCTTCTTCAATCAAAGCCTGGCCTATTTTTTTCTCCGGTGTAGCTTTGACGGATTGCAGCGTTTTTTCCAGTTCTTCTTTGGAAATGACCCCTTCGTCAACCAGGATTTCGCCGATTTTCTTGGGAGCTGGTTCCCGGTCAATACCTTGTTCGATTTTGTTGATTCTTGACTTCAGCGAAGGAATATCTATTCCGCTGTCATCAAATTTTCTCCCTTCCAGCATTTCACGGAGCCCGCCGATTAATGTTTTCAGCACATCGGCGCCGTCCAGAACTACATCAATGAGCGCCGGTGAAACTGAAATTTCATCATTTCGGGCCTTATCCAGAAGATTTTCCAGGCTGTGCGCCAGGTCGCGGATTTTATCCAGATTCAGGAAGCTCGCCACGCCTTTGATGGAATGAAACGGTCTGAATATGGTGTTGATATATTCTTTATTCTCCGGCTCATTTTCCAGATTCAGGATATTAACCTCAATTTCCTCGATATACTCGAGACCTTCGGCAATAAAATCTCTCAGCAAGGATTCATCCTGTACCTGGACAGGCTCTTCTTTCTCTTCCGGAAGACTTGCCTCGGGAGTTTGCGCCGTAGAGGAAGTGTCTTCCGGGGTAAGAACTATTCCGGGGATTGCCGCCAGTTTTTCCATGAATTCCTGAATATCGCCCTCATATTTGCCGGTGTTTTTAAAACTGTCGGCTATTTGTTGCATTAAACGAATTCCCTCCTCCAGCAACTCAGCGGCCCTGTTTTTATCCTGAATCGTATCCAGGACAATTTTTTCCAGAATTTGACTGAGGCCCATGGCGCAGCTGTTCAACTGGGGGACGTTTATTTTCCGTGATTCAATGCTGATGCTTTCGAGATTGTTCAGCAGCTTTCCCGCCGTGGGAATGTCAATATCCTTGCAGTCCAAAAAAAGGTATTCCTGAGCCAATATGTCCAGCAAGTTTATTATTTCATCGTAATTCATAATCACACCATTTTAATTATTTCTGAGGGTATCATTTCCAGTGAAACAACTTTATCCGCCGCTCCTAATTTTATTGCTTCTTTGGGCATACCGAAAACAATGCAGGATTTTTCATCCTGGGCAATCGTGCTGGCGCCCTTCTTTTTCATTTCCAGCAGACCTGCAGCTCCATCGGCTCCCATCCCGGTGAGAATCACGCCGATGGCATTGGCTCCGGCGTATTGTGCGGTGGACTTAAAAAGAACGTCAACGGCGGGACGCTGATGATGAACCATTGGTCCCGTCTTGATCTCCACATAATAACGCGCTCCGCTTCTTCTTAAAATCATATGATAATTGCCGGGTGCGACCAAGGCTGTGCCCGGTATAACGGAATCGTTGTCTTCCGCCTCCTTCACCGATATCTGGCAAATATCATTGAGCCGCGAGGCAAACGCCTTGGTAAAATTGGCCGGCATATGCTGAACAATAATAATGCCGGGAGAATTGGGAGGCATTTTTACCAGTACCTTTTTTAAAGCTTCCGTCCCCCCCGTCGATGCGCCAATAGCAATAATCTTGTTTGTGGTCTGGCTTAAGGCTTTGATAGGTTCGGAATCTGCGGCGTTGTCAACCGAAACGGCTTCCCTTCTCGTCAAAGTAACCCTTGAAGCGGCTCTTATTTTTTCCACCAACTGAACGGACATGTCTCCAACACTATAGGCGGTTCCCGGTTTACCGATGACATCAACGGCCCCTACATCCATTGCTTCCAGAGTCAGCTTGCCGCCTTTGGGAGTTAATGAACTGACGATAATTGTCGGCACCGGATAATATTTCATTAACTTCTTGAGAAATGTCAGGCCGTCCATCCGGGGCATTTCAATATCGAGGGTAATGACGTCGGGTTTCAGACTGACTATCTTATCGCGGGCGACATACGGATCGGGGGCGGCGCCGATGACTTCTATATCGGGATATTTGGAAAGCTCCTCGGAAAAGATCTTTCTTACTATCGCCGAGTCGTCAACTATGAGAACTTTTATTTTGCTCAATTTCCGCGACCTCTAAAAAAAGTGTATCGTTTTTTTACTTCTTTAAACCGGCAGACAAAGACTTTATGCCCGCCGAAGAGTTTGGCATTGCCGATTCATAACGGCTCGCTTTTAAGAAAAACTCATCTTTACGCCCAGCAGTCCTTCGCTCGATTCAAAAGGCAGGCTCCAGGTGGTATCAGCTGCTTCCGCATCATTATTAGTCAGCATTGCGGATTCATTTCTGAATGTGGGAATGGAAAGATCAAACACCTTTGATGAGTCGTATTTCTGCAAGAAATTCCCGCCTATCATGTTTACGGCTTCTTTTACGCAATCTTCAATCAGCTTCTGTGTTACGCCCTCTTCATCAACGCTCAGCATATTCTGGACCATGGCATCAGCCAAATCATTTGTGAGCAATATATCAATATTGCCGCTTACGGGACCGGCAAAATTAATTGATGCAATCATGTCGTAATTAACATCCTCCTCCACCGGCTCAAGAAAGACGAAGAACATTTTTTCGAATACTTCAAAAATCGCATTCATCAGCAATTGTTTTATCTTCACTGTATCCCCCATTTTCAGAAACTCCTATGACCTGGAAAAGGATTTTTTTGATGTCCTCCGGCAAGAAAGGCTTTTTGATGAAACCTTTCGCCCCTCGATTAAAGGCTTCCTGCATCCGTTCGGCACTTCCTTCGGTTGTAATCATAATCACCGGAATTTCTTTTAAAGTTTCATTTTTTTTCAGCTGATCGAGAAATTCCAGGCCGTTTACTTCCGGCATATTTATGTCGGAGACTATGATGTCGATCCAATTTTCCGAGAGCACTTCCATGGCTTCTTTTCCGTTTCCGGCCTCGAAACACTGATCCATTGCAAAACCGGAAATAGTAATGATCTTCTTGATAATGGCCCTCATGGAACCGGAATCATCGACAATTAATACATTGAACGACATGACGTTACCTTCCCTCTTTATGTTCGGACACCTTGTTTATCATACAATATTGATAAGTTCCCTGGCACGGTTCAAATCGTCAGTAAGTAAAACCATGCTCATTTCCAAATCTTTCATTCTTAAATTAAATTTCTTTAACACCTGATCAACGGCGCGATAGGAAAGTCCGTCAATGCCGCCACCTAATCCCAGCATCAAACAGGCCTGATCAGCCATGTAAACAATCCAGGGCATCATCTTTTCTTCCTTTTCCAGCAGATCAGGACGGTGATGAAAGGATATGGCCTCTCTGATTTCTACCGGGAAATTCCAGTAGGCTGCAATTTTACCACCCAGCTCCGCATGATTGATCCCGATGACAAATTGCTCCGCTTCCACAAAAGACACACGCTGAGTTGACACAAGTGCGGATATTTTTGCCAGAGAATCACGGACAAATTCCCCCATGATAATTTTTCCCACATCATGAAGGAGGGCGGCGGTATAGAGAGTCGTATCTTCCTCTCCCGTTATCTTCTTCGAAATAATCTGCGACATTAAAGCCACCGCTACCGAATGTTCCCATAGATCCGTCGCTTTATCGTAGTAACCGCCGGCGCCTTTTTTATAATATTTGGAAACGCCCGCCGTCTGAATTGCCCGCAGCAGGTTTTTCTGACCAAGATGTACTACCGCATCGTTGATGGTACTGATTTTTTGACGGGTTCCAAAATAGACGGAATTAGCCATCTTTAAAATATTTGCCGTTATGGAAGGATCAAGTTTAATTACATTGGCTATTTCCGCAACCGAATAGTCCGGCTTGCTCAGAAGCTGTGCGACCTTGTTGCCCGTCGCCGGAAAGGCAGGGAGCGTAGTAATTGATTTTAATATGCGATCTACTGTCTTCATAGTTCTTTCATTTCACCTCCGGAACTACGGACAAAAACCTTGCCTGTCGACATTTCCAGACGGAGAGTACGGTTATAGTTCGCCCCCGTATCCTCCTTCTCGATCATGACATTATTTTTCCAGAAAATTTTTCGCATAGCCATGATGTTTTTTTGCCCGATACGGAAATAATTAGTGTCATCCAGTATGCTTGCTCCGCCGGCCACCTTGACAAGCATTCTCTTTTTTTCCGCACCCAGTTTGTAGCAGCTTTTAAATAACAACGGGATCCCCGTATCGGCGAACATTGCCGGATTTTCCTTGGCTTTGTTTTGATCGAGATTTGAATCAGGCAACATGTAATGCAGCATGCCCCCCACTTTCGCAACCGGATCAAAGACAACTATACCTATGCAGGAGCCTAATGCATAAGTTACAAGGATGTCCTGCGCATTATTACTGACTTTTATATCTGATATTCCTACAATTAAATCGCTCATATAATCACTTTTGATAAACGCTGGGTTCTATGTATTTAAAAGAATGCGTCAAGCCGGTTAAACTCTCCGAATGTCCTACAAAAAAATAGCCGTCTTTTTTTAAACTGTTGTAATATTTGTCAACCAGGCGGGACTGCGTATATTTATCAAAATAAATCATCACGTTACGACAGAAGATTACATCAAAATTAAAATCTGTTGAAAATTGATTCATCAGATTAAACCTTTCAAAGGTAATCATGTCTTTAAGATCTTTTTTGATGCGGAAGTAGCCTTTGGAACGGCCCGTTCCCATTTGGAAATATTTTCCCAAAATGGAGTTGTCTATCCTTTTCACCCTGTCTTCGGGATAAATACCGGTTTGTGCTACCTGCAATACCCGCGTGGAAATATCCGTTGCAAATATTCGGGCATCCAACTGCCTCGCCTTGGCCGCTTCCTTTATTGTTATGGCTATTGTATAAGGCTCTTCTCCCGTAGAACAACCGGCAGACCAGACATTAAACCTTGGAACAAAATCACGTGAGCCGGACTTTTCCAACATTGCTGTGATGATTGAACGCAGCCTGATAAAATGACTTTCTTCACGAAAAAAGGACGTCAAATTGGTCGAAATGGAATCGATCATTGTGATCAATTCATCTTTGCCCTCATTTGTCGTCACATAGTTAAAATAATGTTTAAACGATTTATAATCGCCTTCGCGTAATCGTTTACCCAGGCGAGCCTTGACTAATTCCTTCTTTCCTTCGTGAAGATTTATTCCACAAAGTTCGTAAACTAATTTACTGATTTTTTCGAAGTCGCCGTCGTTGAGTTCGGACATCGCCCTAAACTTTCAATTTCTTGCCAGATTTAAGATTTTTTACGAATTCCGCATTAAGCCGCCAACACATTCCAGAATTCACCATTATCGACAGATTCTCTTTTTCGCGATGCACTAATAATAATCGGACGGCATGCTTTTCCTGTCGCACTGATTTTTAAACCAGCAGCGCTGACCGCAAGATTATTCTTTTTCAATTAAAAGAGATTTTATTGGAAAACCGTTTCATCCACAAAACAGCAATATCTGTACCAGAGGATCAACAACTCCATTTCCCGGCCGTATCAGGAAATATGATCAAGAATAAGTAATGCATATTGTCCTGTTAATTGATTTCAGTAACGAAGTTGTCAAATATTGATTTTTTGTTCGGTAAAAAATATGAATTACTTAAGAGTATTTTCTTTTTTTCAAGAAGTCTTACGGAACCGGCGGCACGAAAGGCGATTTATTAAAAATAATTACCGTGGTTTTGCCATGTATGAAGTTTTCTGGAATACCTAGGTTGTTATTTTTTCGACGATTTTTGCCAATCTCAACCACTCGGAGCAAAATAATTGACGCTAAGCAAAATTATGATTGTTTTTTGACGCTTTTTATATTATTTGTTCCAAGTATTTATCTTAAAACAACAAATAAGCTGGGTCCACTACGGCAACTCTACTAAGGCAGCCATTGGATACGATATGAGACAAAGTGAGTTATTTGGTCAAGAAAAAGGTAGAATTCTGATCGCCGAAGATAATGATCTCAACAGAGAAAATCTGGCGGAACTGCTGACAGAAAATGGCTACGAAGTTAAAACTGTCTGTGACGGGAGGGAAGGCATTGAAGCTTTTCTCGAAGACAAATTCGACATGGTAATTACCGACCTGCGAATGCCTCACGTCGACGGTTTGCAGTTCCTGCAATATGTTAAGAATGCCAACAAAGACAACATTGTCATTATGATTACCGGCCACGGCACCATAGATGCAGCTGTAGAATCTATGAAACTGGGCGCCTTCGATTTCATCACCAAACCCATCAAGGAAGATCTGGTCAAACTGTCCGTTGCCCGGGCCATGTCTTTTGCCAAACTGCGCGAAGAGAACATCACCCTCAGGGTTCATCTCAAAGAGAGACAAAGCTTTGACAAAATGATCGGTTACAGCGATTGCATGCAGAAGGTCTTCAACATCATAGACAAGGTTTCCGCTTCAGACAGCACCATTCTCATCGAAGGCGAAAGCGGCACAGGCAAGGAACTGGTTGCCCGGGCCATTCACTTTAAAAGCGACAGAAGCAACCAGCCTTTGATCTCCGTTAATTGCGGCGCCATACCTGAGGATCTGCTGGAAAGCGAACTGTTTGGCCATGAGAAAGGCGCCTTTACCGGAGCAATCCGCAGCAGAATGGGGCGGTTTGAACTCGCCCAGGGCGGAACAATCTTTCTCGATGAAATTGGCGACATGAGTCCTTCACTCCAGGTTAAAGTGCTGAGGGTACTTCAGGAAAGGCAATTCGAGCGGATCGGCGGCGTAAAAACAATTAACGCCGATGTCCGCATCATCACTGCAACCAACCAAAATCTGGAAAAGGCGGTTGAAGAAAAACGTTTCCGCGAGGATCTTTACTACCGCATTAATGTTATTCCTATTCATTTGCCGCCGTTGCGCGAACGCAATTCGGATATTCTTATCCTGGCTAATCACTTTTTGATGAATTTTAACAAATTAAAAAAGAAAAACGTTACGCATATTGCTCCCGACGCAGTTAAATATCTCAAACAATATCAATGGCCGGGCAATGTCCGGGAACTTCAAAATCTGATTGAAATGCTTGTAGTAATGAAAGAAGAAGGAGAAATTGCCGCCGAAGATCTGCCGTCAAAATTCCGCAGCGTCCCCAAAATCAACGATGACAGCTCCAGCATTGATCTAACGGAAGAAGGCTTTAATTTTAACGAACGCGTAAGCCAGCTGGAAAAAGATCTCCTGTTAAAAGCTTTGAAGATGAGCGGCGGCGTAAAAAACAAAGCCGCCAAACTCCTGAACCTCAATCGCACCACCCTGGTGGAAAAATTAAAAAGACTGAATATCGTCGATGATTGGATTGATTAATTCCATTTCCAAACAATAAATTATCATCCCGGTATGCTCACGGAGCGCCGAGATCCGGCTCTCCACAATGCCGCAGAATATGCTCCCGCGCGGCATCGCGCAATTTTATGGCTGTCTTCCAAGAATCCTGTGCTGCCCTATCCTGCATCCCGCCGGGTTCAACCGGTTTTCCAATCGTTACAATAACCGCACCGCGCCGCGGGAACCGGCTTTCACCACGCAGAATGGACCTTGTGCCCCGAACAGCCACAGGAACAACCGGAATACCGGCGGCAACCGCCGCTTCAAATGCTCCCATATGAAAAGGACGGAGCCCCGGAATGCGGGTAAAGGTGCCTTCGGCGAAAAAAAGCAGACTGCGGCCTTGACGCGCGGCAGCCGCAATACGGCGGGCATCTTCGATTCCTTTCAGTGTGTCAAACCTCTCCACAAATTCCGTACGGATCCGTTGCAAAAATAAACGCAGCAGAAAGCTGCCGCCCAATTCCGCTTTAGCTACAAAGCTGAATTCGTGCGGCAGCGCAGCAACCATGATCAGGGCGTCCAGATAACTGGCATGATTGGCGACTATTATGCAGGAACGCTTGCCGGGCAGGTTTTCCTTTCCCTGCACGAAAAGAGACGTGAACGAACCCCGCAAGAGAAAACGTGCTAATTTCTTCATCAGAGTCCATCGCCAGCGGGACACCGGCAGCAGCATAACCGACAACCAGACAACCGGCGTCAGAAGAAAAAGCAGCAGCCAGCAATAAGCGGCGTAAATTCCACTCAGACCGCTGCGCCGCATACGCCGCAGTTCCGGCAATATTCCGGCACCGACTATGCGGACGATTTGCCACCATCCCGCTTCATAGCCTTTGCCGATCTGTCCGCTTTCATAAAGACTGCGATTAGCCGCCCGCCTGATTTTACCGCTGGATGTTTTCAGAACAGTTCCCGGAGCAGCCAGAACGACTTCATCCGCCGCAGTTCCGACCAAATCCATGGCCATGGAATTGATCTCCTCTTTCAGGGTGTTTAATTTTTGCGGATTCTCTTCGCGCGTTTCCGCCATAACCACGAGTTTCTCCGTTTGATTGGCTTTATCTTCCGCGGCAAACACCACTACATTGCCTTTTCTAACACCCGTAATCATCCCCACAGCCTCTTCAAGTTCCTGGGGATAGATGTTTCTACCCGCGCGGATAATGATGTCTTTTTTGCGACCCGTAATAAAGACGTCACCGCCGGCCATATAAGCCAGATCACCGGAATCCAGCCAGTCACCCTGAAAGAGCTTTTTTGTCTCTTCGGCGTTATGATAATATCCGGCCGTGGCCGACGGCCCCCGAAAGTGAACCCTCCCCTCGCAGCGCTCGGGCAGCTCCCGCCCGGCGGTATCTACGACTCGTATCTCGTGGCCGGACAGCGGCCGTCCGCAGGCGACGAACTGTAAAACCCGATCATCAGCTTCTGCAGATGGTATGGCATGGCCGGTATTGGCAAAATCATCGCGCTTGATTCTATCAATGACGGGCCCGCGGTTAAGAGGAGGGAATGCCAGTCCTACCGTACATTCCGCCAAACCGTACACAGGCATCAACGCCTCTCGCCTGAAGCCGTACCTGCCGAAGCGCCGGCAAAAATTCTCTACGGTGTTGGGACTTACCGGCTCCGCGCCATTGCAGGCGACTCTCCAGGAAGATAGATCAAGTCCCTGGACATCCTCGTCCGTCAATCTTTTCAGACATAACTCATAAGCAAAATTGGGGGCGGCCGAGATAGTTCCCCTCCAGCGATGAACAGCCCACAGCCAGCGCTGCGGCCGGGAGATAAAACTGAGCGGAGACATTATTATTATGAGAGCGGCATAGTAAATGCTGCTGAGCCAGGTACCGATTAAACCCATATCATGATAGAGAGGCAGCCAACTGACAATCACATCCGTAGATTTTACCTGTACTGCCTCACCCAGCGCGCGTATGTTGGCCAGGAGATTGGCGTGGGTAAGCGTTACCCCTTTGGGATTGCCGGTGCTTCCGGATGTATACTGGATAAAGGCAATATCCTGCCCGGATGGATCGAACTTTTTATAGACCGCGCCGGTGGAGGTTAATTCCTGAACGGTTGCCAGAATGTTCATACTTCCCACCCGCGCTTTGAGGAGCTGACCGACGCGCCTGGCTTCCGGAACTATAATCATCATTTTGGCGCCGCAGTTTTCCAGAATGGAGCTGTGCCTCAGCAGATGCTCCTCCAGTTGGCTTAAACGAAAAGGCGGATAAATGGGGACGGGTATGCCGCCGGCAAGTAAAATACCCCAGAAAGTAAAAAAGTAATCCTGCCCGGTGGGCAGCATAATGGAGACGGTGTCCCCCGGCAGCAGCCCCTTTTCCTGAAGGCCGGCAGCTACCGCCTGCGCCCCTTCTCCAAGCTGCCGGTAGGTCAGAACTTCTCCTTCGCCTTCATCGCTGTAGAAACGAACGTGGGGCCTGTCCGGATGGGCCGCCGTATGCCAGTTTAATACATCCACCAGTGTTGCGGCGTTATCCGGCAGGTCGTATGCCTCACCCATCTGCTGAACTTTTATCTCCACAGAGGGAGTAGAGACAAAAGCGGCGCCGGCATTGACAATTGCCTGCCACAAATTCCGGGGTGTTTCCGCGTCGATAAATATTTTTTCCGGCAGAATAACACCCATGTTTTTTTCGATGCGCGCAAGAAGTTCCACCCTCGCCAGACTGTCGAGCCCCAGATCGCGCGACAGCGAGCTGTCCGGTAAAACCCGCCGGGTTTTCGGCCAGGAAGGATGCAATTCAAAGATCAGCTCTGAAATTGTATTGAGCAAAACATCCATAGTCCTGTCTGATTTATTGCCGCTCATGAGTTTGCCTTTTACCGTAAAATCACCTATTCTCCGGCATGTTCACGCGCACCCGCCCTGCCCCTCTCCTCATCGACAAAAAGAACAATAACCACCGCTATAAAGAAAAAAATCGAACAGACAAGAATTGCCTTTTGCAGGCCGAAAATTACCTGGAGCAGCCCCAAACCCATAAGCCCCACAATGGACGAAAGACGACCGGTAAAACTCCAGAGGCCGAAAAACTCGCCGGACTTTGTGTTCGGAGAGAAAAGCCCCACCATGGCGCGGCAAGCGGACTGGGTTGATCCCAGTCCTAATCCGGCTATGCATCCGACGACAAGAAAAACATGCTCTGCTTTAAGAGACGACCCCGTCAGACTATTCAAAAAAGCAGTAACGTCAACGACGCCGTAAATCAGGCTAACGGAAATTATCCACAGAACCAGCGTCGAAATGAATGTCTGTTTCGCCCGCCATTTATCCTGGATTATTCCGAAAAGCAGCGCTCCACCCGCCGCCGTAAACTGAGTCAGGATAAACATTAACATTTGGGTCAGGCGGGACCATTTTACAACCTGGTCGCCGTAAATAAATGTGAACGCGATGACTATGGAAAGACCGGCATAAGCGAAAAAAAAAGAAGCCAGCAGGATAACCAGGTCTTCGTAGTCCCGGAGATCCAGAAACGTTTTTTTTATTCTATTAATCCCGATGGCAAAATAGCTTTCATTGACCGGCAAAGGCCGATGAACGGTTCTTTCCTTTACCCAGAGAAACGTTGGAATCGCCGCCAGGAGAAAAAACAGGCCTGTCACCGGCCCCACCAGCCGGAGGTTGGAAAAATTTTCCAGCGTATAAACTCCTGCATTCAGCCCGAATATTACTATCGCCGTTGAGATAAGACCGCCGAAATAGCCCAGGCTCCAGGCATATCCGGAAATCTTCCCCAGATCTTCGGGCGGGCCAAGATCGGGAAGAAAGCTGGAAACGAAAGACTCGCTGTAGGAAAAGCCGATGTTGGACAAAACAACAAGAAACATTCCCAGCGCAATGCTTCCCGGACCGACGAAGAATAGAGCCGCCGTAGCGATTACCGTCAGCAGATAGCTGCCGAAAAGAAATTTCTTTTTTGATCCGGTATAATCCATGATCGCACCCAGAACAGGTGCGGAGAGAAGCACAACCAGGTAGCTTATCGACAGCGATGTGCTCCACAAAAGATTACCCAGTCGGTATTCCGGTCCGTCTCCTACAACGATCCGGGGAAATATTATGCAAAAAACTACTGTTATGATAACTGTCGTATAGGAAGAGTTCGCAAAATCAAACATTGCCCAGCCCAACAGTTCTCTGCGTGAAGCCCTCTGAATTTTCTCCACAGATATTCCTCTAAACAATTATCGGGCGATCATTTTAATTTTCCCGGACTCTCTACAGAACATGTTGTCAGGATATTTTTCTCAATGGACTATGCTGTTTTATTGAAATATTCTTCCACTTTTTTGAAATTATCATCCACAGTTTTTTTGAAATTTTCGCATCCATTCTTATAAGTCTTTAACCACTCGGAGATTACTTTTTTGCCTTCTTCAGGAAACATAGGCGATTTTTCCCAGAATTTACTGATCATTCTTTCCGTTTGTTCGTACAATGCGGTCATTGTTTTAAAATTATTGTCAAAGGCAGCTTTATTGAAAGCGATCATCTGTTTGGCAACCTGTTTCGGATCCATAGCAAAACCTCCTTTTATTAAAGATAATTTACAAACAAACTAAATCTTCTCAGCTCAATTGTCAAAAAAAAAGTCTAAAATTATTTAGAAAATTATATTCTATTGACAACAATAACAGGTAATCTTAAATTTTAAAGTACAAGATAGAAAGGAGGTATATTATGCCGACAAAAAAAATGAAAGAGTTTCTGGACAGTCATGGAGTCAAATACGTGAGAATCGAACATTCACCGGCCTATACCGCCAGGGAAATTGCACAGTCTCTGCACATCAAGGGAAAGGAGGTAGCCAAAACCATTATTGTCTTCATTGAAAACAAAATGGCCATGGCAGTTTTGTCCGCCAACCATTCCGTCGATTTCGATTATTTTCGTAAGGAAATCCATGCGAAGAGAATAGAGCTCGCCACCGAAGAGCAGTTTAAAGATATATTTCCGGATTGCGAGGTCGGCGCCATGCCTCCTTTCGGCAACCTATATGATATGGATGTTTATGTGGATCAGCATCTGACGGAAGATAAAGAAATAGTCTTCAATGCCGGCACCCATTCGGAACTGGTGAGAATGGCGTACGAGGACTTCGCCAGGCTGGTAAAGCCCAGGGTGATAAGATTGACCTGAAGACGTTTTCCCGTCTCTCTGATCAATATTAAGGATAAGTGATACTCCCCTCCTTGGTGAACTTAATGTTCCATCAAGGAGGGAAGGAAATTGCTAACTTCTCTGCCCTTTATAAATTCTTATCCTTCAACATTTTTTTTGACAATTGGCTGAAATCAAAAAAAGAGAGGATAACTTGCATTCCACAATACTCGCTTACTTTATTTGTTAATCTTTGTTATCTTCGTCCCTTGAAGACCGATACCAGCCATCAGCCCTTTTTGACTGAAAAAGAAGGCATAGACATCTGATTTCGCAGTTGTCGTAGAAAGGCTGGCTGATGCTCCTTTGTCAACGACAACAATGGTCGGTCCCGTTCCGAGTTCCCAACCGCTGCTTTTATCAAGATATTTCATTGCCGAGTCCGTCATAAAGAAAAGCGCATATCCGTATTTCTGCACGCCGGCCTGCAAGCCATAGGAAACTGCAATGGTATTATAGTAGGCAGCGACATTTCCTGATTTAAGTAGCGCGCCTTCACCGTATAGTCCGCCGACAATAAATCCTCCCTTGGTGATCGCCGGGAAAACAAGAATGGCCTTTGCCTTTTCCCCAAGGTCCTTCGCGGATTCGCTTTCGGCATAAAGCTTCTGCAGGGCCTTTTGCGCATCACGATTGATTTTCTCTGCAGAATCCGCAGAAGCAGACATCGAAACAAAGCAGAGAATCGTAAAGCTCAGCACAGCACACAACAACAGTTTGATATGAACGTATCGCATAATAATTTCTCCTTTCCTAGGGATTGTCTGCTTTGACTAACGGGATCTGCGCAGCAAGCTCATAGTACAGCGCTGCATTGATCTTGTTTTCGATCTGGTAATAACGCGCAACCTTCTTATCCGGCAGTACCTTGCGGAATTGGGGGAGATAGGTACTTGCAAGCTTGATGCGCACATTCTCAATGGCCATAAACTCATCCAGAAGTTTTTTAGCCTTAGCATCAGTCATCGTTTTATAGTTGTTGGCGTAATTTCCAATCATATTAAGAGAACGGGCACGCAGAAGAAAGAGTTCATTCTGATAGCGCTCGTACACCGGCCAAAAAACTTTGGCCTCTTTTTCCGTAAGCTGCATGTTGTTGGCAACCAGCAGTTTTTTGTCCGCTTTGACTTTAGCGATAAGAATCTGCATATTGTCGGCCTCTTTATCCTGAGCCATCAGCGGACCTGTGCAAATGAGCAGCAATGCAGCCATGATGATTATCAGGCTGCCACTTCTACAATTTCTTTTCATTGGGATCCTCCTTTCTTTCTACAGTTCATTTTACTTTTCATGATGTTTTCTTCTTTTTACCAGCTATTATATATGCAATAATAGTTAATAATAATACTATGGATAACTTTAAAAACAACAAAAGACTCTTGACGATTAGTCCTGGAAACTCAAGTGGAAGGTCGTACCAGACAATCAGGGCTGAAACAATCAAGGCACAGGTCAGAATAACGATTTGTATCAAGTTCATATTTCATCTCCTCCCGCACTTCTTTGTTTTTCAACTCACTGTTCCTCATTCGGATCGCACCCGGAACAACTTATCTCAATGCTTCTGTTCTTCAATTTCCCTGATCATCTTGGCAATATCAGCGCTCAACCGCCCAAGCGCCCGACTATGCGCCGCGACAAGAGCGGAATAGTCATCGCCTTGTGTCGGTTCTGTAACCGTCGTACGCCTTCGGTGAGTCTGTTCTTGCTTCGCTGAAGTTACCGTCCACATTGCATCAATGGTAGCCGCCTTGCCCGGTTCTGAATCGAACCGCAGAACATCGATCATAACTCGATATGAAGCATCTGCCGGCAACGATTGCGGGAATATTGTGACCTGTGGTGTGCCCAGCATCAAGACAAGATTCTCGGCTACAACCCGTGAAATTTCCGCTTTAAGTGGTGATGCCCAGCGGTCGAACTCGCTGAGGGAAACCTGATTCGGACCAGTCCGAATGACAATGGGCAGCCGGTTGACAACCTCCGGCAGCGAAACAGGACCTACCGAGACAGTATAGCTTGATAGCGGTGGCGCCGTCGTTACCGCCGTCGGGCTCAGTGTGTAAAAGCGCGACGGCGAGGAGGCACATCCTGCGGTTATGGCAGCAACTGCGCAGGCAATAAGAATATTGGCAAGTCTTCTCATTTTGATTTCTCCTGTGTTTTTCCCCGTATGAGGGCATCGGGGTTTCGTTCAAGATAATCGACGAGGCCGCTGATAGCCTGCGCAGCCCGTCTAACCTCCTGCAAAGCCTCCCGCATTTCCTGTTGTGCCGGTGCATCCTTGCCAACCAGAGTAGCGTCGGTACTCTTCAGAACATGCTTGAGGGCCTCCAACGTCGTCTTCAATTCCGGCAGGACTTCCCTGTCAACGCGCTTTACCATTCCATCCAGCCCGGTGAGCAGTTTTTTCATGTCCTCACCAATGGCATCCAGGGGAATTTTATCGATCTTGGCGAGAACATCGTTGATTTTCGTTTTCAGATCCTCCAAGCCGCTCGGCATTACCGGCAGCTCGGCCGGCGTCTTTGTCCAGTCGATCTTCACTTTGGGAACACCCCGGAAGTTGTCAAAGGCAACATAGAGCTGCCCCGTCAAAATATTCCCGCTTCGCAGCTGTGCTCTTACACCCTTATCGATCAGTTTCTGCATAAAGGCATGGCGGCCGCTTTCACTTCTGGCCTGTTCGTCAAGGGCAGCCGATTTCTTCACATGCGCCATAAACCGGGCCGGATATAACTGGATGTCAACACGCGGCTGAATGAATTCTTTTGCCGGGTCATATTCCAGACCGACCGTAGTGACTTCACCTACCGTCAATCCGCGATAAGTAACAGGCGCGCCGACGCTTAGTCCTAGCAGTGACTCGTTAAAATACAAAACATAAGGCGTTATAACAGTTTCGTGCTCCGCCATCGCTGTTGCACGGCTGCGAAAGAGAGGAAAAGCCGCATTTGCATCGGCAGGTTTCAATTCCTTCATCAGGGAGGGTGTCTCAAAAGCAATTCCGCCAACCAGCATGGACACCACGGACTGGGTATCTACATTGATCCCGGATGCCCCCATTGTCACGTCGATACCGCTGGCCTCCCAGAAACGCGTTTCGTTTGTTACATACTTGTCATAAGGTGCATGCACAAAAATCTTGATGTGGAGAGACTTGCCGTCGCCGGCAAGGTCATAACCAATGACCTGTCCTACATTCAGACGGCGGTAATAGAGGGGAGAACCAATACCCACCGAACCGAGATTGTCGGCCTGCAGAATAAATGTCCGGCCCGGCTGATCAATGGTAATGGCTGGCGGAACGTCGCGCCCGATGAAATTATGCCTGGGTTGTTTCGACTTTCCCATTTTGAGTCCGATAAAGTTGCCGGTCAGCAGTGTACCGATGCCGGAAACGCCGCTCAGGGTAACACGCGGCTTTTCAACCCAGAATTCGGCATCTTCTACGATCAATCCCTCGGCGCTTTTGTCAATCTTCGCCGTCACGACGACTTTTGTAAAATCCGCTGAGAGTCTTACTGTTTTCACCTCACCAATGTTGACATCATTATACTTAACAAAGGTTTTGCCTGCTTCTACACCCTCTGCAGCCTTGAAAACGATGGTAATCGTCGGACCTTCGCTCAATATTCGCTGAACTGCGATCCCGATTGCCACAAGAGCGGCCACGATGGGAATAATCCATACCACCGAAAAACGCATTCGTTTCTTCGGCACAATCGCGGCCTCCGGAATGTTGTCGAGATCGATTTTTTCAGTCATTTTGCTCCTCCTTGCAGTTACTGGAATCCCAGATGAGGCGGGAATCAAAGGTTTCGGCTGCAATCATGGTCAGCACAACGACCGATGCAAAAAACAGAGAGCCCAGCCCCGGTTTCACGGACATTAGTGGTTGGAGTTGGATGAGAGCGACGACGAAGGTGACGACAAAGATGTCGAGCATCGACCATCTCCCGACAAATTCAACCAGCCGGTAAAGCCTGGTGCGTTCGCGCTGGTCCTTAATCGAATTACGCTGGACCGTAATCAAAAGATAGGCCAGAGCGGCAAGCTTGGCCAACGGTATCATTACACTTGCAATCAAGACGATGAGTGCGAGATGCCATGAACCATATTTGTAAAGAAGAACGGCGCCGCTGATAATAGTATCTTCCTCAACGGATGTCAGAGTGCTCGTGACCATCACCGGCATGACATTCGCCGGAATATAGCAGATCGTTGCGGCAATAATGAGAGCCCAGGTACGCTGGATCGTGTTATACCGGCGAAGCTCAAGCTTCCCGCCGCATCGCGGGCAATGCCCCGGCTCATGGACATTGACCGGTTTCGTCAGGAGGCCGCAGGCCTCGCAGGAAACAAAACCCCATTTAATGCCTGTTGGGACGCCGATGCTCATGGTCTTATCCCCCCATATCCGCCATTTCGGCAGACGCTGTCATTTTATGCGACTTCTCATCAGCCCACCGGATTCGTTTCCATACCTCATTGTGATCGAAACTGGCCATCATGGCGGCGATAAGAACAATGAGTGCGCCGACAGCAAATATCCCCGCACCAAGAAACAGCGTCGCCATTTCGGCAATCTTTATTAAAGCAACCAGAATACCGAGCATCATCACTTCGGCCATTCCCCAAGGCTGGCTTAAATCCAGCATCCGCAACAGAAATCCGGTCCATGAGGGCGCCGGCGAGTGCCTCACGGCAAGCAGGATAACAATCATCAATCCAATATAGACTGTTGGTGCGACCATGACGCAGAACGCCACGAGCAAGGCCGTGATTTCCTGCCCCTCCAGCCACATCTCCAGCACACCACCAAGAATCGTCGTACTGACATGGCGTCCAACGACTGAAATCCCCATTAAAGGTGTTGTATTGGCTACTACCAGGGTGATAGCTGCCGCAACCGCCAAAGCAAGCGTCCGCTCTAAAGAATCAGGCTTGTTGGCGGCCATCATATGGCCGCACCGGGGGCAGCGCGCCTTGCCACCCGGCGGCAGCACGGGGATACGTTGCAGCAGGTCACATCCTGGACATGCAACAACATTTTCAATAAAAGATGACATTCGGTTATTCCTTTGGTTCTCTCTTGATGCCCTTGGTATCGTCGATGAACAACACGATCCGTTCAGCCCAGAACTTGAAGGCGTCTTTAGCCGATCCATACTTTGAGAACCGTGAAGCAAAAGCCGCCTGTTGCTGATCAACACCCATCACAAGAACATCATTTGTTTTGGAGTCGACAGCCATTAACTCGACGCCCGTTTCACCACCTCCGCTCCAGCCTCCCGTCGCACCTTTCTTAACGAGGCTGATTCCAATCCCGATGGGCAATACCGATGTGACGGCGCTGATTCCCGGCCGGTTCTGCTTGATGTTTGTTATGGCAATGCGAATTCGCGCTACGTCGGGACCGGGATCGGCAACAATCGGATATTTGTCCTTGAAAGCCGCCACAAGTTCTTTGTTGAAGGAATCGGCCATTTCTTTCATCAGCTCAGGATCTATACCTTTGTTTTCAGAATCGCCGGCCAGGTAAAAAATGACGTTGTCTACCATGAACTTGTTGTATTTTTTGAAGTTTGCCCCCGGCTTAATCCATCTCAGTTTCGCCCCTCCTTCGGGTCCAGCCGTCAATTTCTTATACACAGCCGCATCACCAAGAAACCCGGAAAAGACAGGATCGCTCTCTAATGGGGCAGCCGCAAATACTATGGAAACCGAAAATAGAATGCTTGTTATCATGATGAATCTTGCCGCTGCTATCATACCCCCCCCTTTTTAAGTATCTTCTTTATTTAATGCATTTCCTTTCTCATCCTGTTCAGGATTTCTGTTCCCTGCCACAGTTGATCACGGCCAATCTTGACTCTCGCTGTTTCGCTCAACACTTCAATGGCCCCCATAAGCGCACTGCCACTGTTTGACCGAAGATAATCCTCCAGACTTGACTGCTTTTCCCAGCTAAAAGAAAGAAAAAAGACATCTTCATCTTTCTTGTCCATATAAATACGGCATTCACGGCACCCTTTATGTTTGCGAATGGTGGGAAGAAGCGCATATAATGTCTGATAAAGCTCCTGAAACCTTAATTGTTTTGCTCTAATCTCCATTGTGAGTTCCATGTCATCTTCCCTTACTTAAAGTTCTGCTATTTAATGAATGCAATAACGGTCAAGACTGTTACTACGGATAACTTCACAAAAATTAGAAACGTATGGTAATATTTGTCAGGCATACGGAAAGTAATCCAAGAAGCGTTCCAGAAGGAATAATTTT
>Ga0302251_1000372_pt1 | contig 43985 bp, 39 predicted proteins | sample AAG_RA_Gln_MG_FD_193534 | JGI IMG/M metagenome (GOLD analysis project Ga0302251, IMG submission 193534) | Enriched activated sludge microbial communities from anaerobic digester in WTTP, New Holstein, Wisconsin, United States - AAG_RA_Gln | ecosystem: Engineered > Bioreactor > Anaerobic >... | reverse complement strand
ATCATAAAATGTATCAAGTCCTTCACTGCTTAGCAGATGATAAACGCCCTGACATCCATGACAACAAAAGTGGCATGTTTCATTGTTTATTTTTTCTACTATCATTGCACTTTCATCAAATATTAGATTACAGTGAGTACATTTTACCTTTGCCAACGCCAAGCCTTATTTTTTTGAAGTTGACTATTTTACCAAAATAAAAATAAATAGAGACGGTTTATTTGAAAGATTTAATTTTTTAAGAGTCAAGATAGTATAATACAAATATAAACTTATGGCAATTTGCCTATTTTATCTTCATAACCATATATTCCATGCAATAATAAGAGGCACAATGAGCGATCAAAAAAAACCCACTCACCATAACCGCAAAAGCAGAACACACGTACCTGTAGAAGGTTATAAGGTAGAAGAATTACAGCAAAAACCATTAAATCAACTTCTTGAAATTGCAGAAGAGATGAAAGTGGAAAATCCGCATGAACTTCCTAGAAGAGACCTTATATTTGAAATTCTAAAATCCCAAGTTAGTCAAGGCGGCTATATACTCTTTACCGGAATATTAGAGCTTATGAATGATGGATATGGATTTTTGCGTTCAATTGACAGTAATTTTGCCAATTCTAGTAACGATACATATGTGAGCAGCACCCAAATAAAACTATTTTCACTTCGCAGCGGTGATATAGTAACCGGGCAAGTGCGTCCGCCAAAAGATCAAGAAAAATACTATGCACTTCTAAAAATAGAAGCCATCAACTACCTCTCTCCTGAAATCTCTAAACAGCGGCCATTATTTGATAATCTTACGCCTCTATATGCCAGCGAACAACTTAAGCTTGAATATAATCCAATGAAACTTACAGGAAGGGTATTAGATCTATTTACCCCGATAGGCAAAGGCCAAAGAGCATTGATAGTTGCTCCTCCTCGCACCGGTAAAACCGAGCTTCTTAAAGAGTTAGCCCATGGAATCACTTATAACAATCCGGATGCTTCACTGATGGTATTGCTCGTGGATGAAAGACCTGAAGAGGTAACCGATATGCAACGTTCAGTTAAAGGAGAAGTATATAGTTCTACGTTTGATCTGCCTGCTCAAAATCATGTCAGGACGGCTGAGATGGTTATAGAAAAAGCAAAAAGACGCGTAGAGCTAGGCAAAGATGTCGTTATATTACTTGACTCCATTACAAGATTAGCAAGAGCTTACAATACGGTTACTCCGAGTTCGGGTAAAGTGCTTTCAGGCGGTGTGGATGCAAACGCTTTGCATAAGCCAAAAAGGTTTTTTGGAGCTGCTAGAAATATAGAAGAGGGCGGAAGTCTGACAATTATAGCTACTGCACTTATAGAAACCGGTAGCAGGATGGATGAGGTGATCTTTGAAGAATTCAAAGGGACCGGCAATTCGGAAGTAATCCTTAGCCGTTATGTTGCAGACCGTCGTATCTATCCTGCTATTGATGTAATCAAATCAGGCACTAGAAAAGAAGAACTTTTACTTACTCCTGATACGCTGCAAAAAGTATGGGCTATCAGAAATGCTATGCAAAATATGGAAGAGGTGGAAGGTCTTAAATTTTTATTCTCTAAAATGCTTAAGACTAAAAACAATGAAGAATTTCTCTCTATTATGAATGATGGTGCATAATTGGCTTTTGGCTGCTAGTTACGAATTTTTAATGTAACACTACAATAAACTAAACGATGAAACTATCCATTGATTGGCGGTAAAAATGAATATCGGTGTATTTGACTCTGGTTTAGGCGGCCTAACCGTAGTTAGTGCGATGCTTAGATATTTAAAAGGGGTAAATATATATTATGTGGCCGATACGGCCAATGCTCCCTATGGAGAAAAGACAAAAGAGCAGATAATAGATTTTAGCATCGCCATAACTGAGTACCTTATTAAAAATCATAATATAGATGCATTAGTGGTTGCTTGTAATACTGCAACAAGCGCAGCAATAACCGAACTGAGAAATAAATATCCAAATCTCATTATCGTAGGAACCGAACCAGGGCTTAAACCTGCTATTTCTCACAGTAAAACCAAAAAAGTCGGTATATTAGCTACCCCTGCTACTCTAAATGGTGAAAAATATAAAAGTTTGGTAGATGAGCTTAGCGATCAATATTCGGTTGAAGTTTTTGAGCAAGCTTGTGATGGATTGGTGCAGCAGATAGAAAATGGGGAAACCGATACACCTAAAACCATATCAATGTTAGAACGTTGGCTGGCTCCTATGAGGGAAGCAAATGTGGATACTATCGTGCTTGGATGTACTCATTATCCATTGGTTGGCAAAGCTATAAAACAAGTCATAGTCCATCCTGTTGAGTTAATTCAAACTGCTGATGCGATCTCCAAAAGAGTCCTTTCCTTGCTTCATGAACGCGGACACGTAAATAGCGGAGAAACTCAACTGTATATCGCATCAACCGGAGATATAAAGCCCTCAATGGTAGAATATATACTAGGCAAGAAAATAGAGATAGATAGAATAGTAATATAAAAAGATCATAACTTTTTTAGTCCATATGCTTTAGTGCATAGAGACTAGAAAAAGCTATGTTATTGCGGTTTTTTTGTAGATAATTTTGAGTAATTTGTGTCCAGTAAAATTCTATTTTCTGTATATTCTTCAATTTTTGGAGAACAATTTTTCAGGCGATAGCGTTCAGCCAAGACTTGATTTCTTTTAATAAATGCATGCTCCTTTTCAGCTTGGCTAGGAACACTGTTGACAAATACAAAAGGAAAGACGATAAAAACACCTTTGACATTTATTGGTGTATCTGAATTTTGATTGTGTTCTTCGATCAGTTTTTCCGCCTCTTTGGTATTGAGTACCATTGATCCTAGAATTTGTGTACAGTTTAATCCATCATCACCCGCTTGCACTGCCGGAGTAACTTTCTCAACACGGCCGATACAACCGCTCAAAATAGATATAATTATAAGACTGCTTATCATACCGTTTAATTTCACTTTATCTTTCCTTATTTTAAAATTAAAATTATTGTAACATTTCTTTTTTAATAATATGTTTAAGATAATAAATATAAATTATTATATATTTACAATTTCGGCAGATGCCAATCTCTATAAAAAGCGATCAGACGTAACGAAATTCCGCCTATGAACACTCCCAAAACAGCAGCACTGTTTAGCATGTCGTTTATATACAAAATATAAAGTACCATACCGACAAGCAAGGCTATGCTTCCATAAAAATCACTTTTGAGCAGCAATGGTACTTCATTGAGCAGCATATCCCGCAATACTCCGCCGCCAACAGCCGTGATAAGAGCTAGAAACATTACTCCAATGATGTGAAAATCTGCTGCTATGCCCAAAAGACTGCCGGTAATTGCAAATGATACAAGTCCTAATGTATCGGAGAAGATAAATAAATAATGGCTTGCTATTTCGCTTTTTTTGTGTAATTTAAACAAAAGTCCGATGATAACTACTCCGATAACGAGAAATGCCGGCAAATAATGAGTGAAGCTCATAAGCGGTCTATCTATGATGATATCACGGATTACCCCGCCGCCAAGAGCTGTTAAAAATGCAATGATAAAAAGTCCAAGAAGGTCAAGGCGCTCTTTAGTAGCAATAAAAAGTCCGCTTAGAGCAAATGCAATGATACCTATACTATCAGCTATGAGTAATAGTATATCATTGGTCATCTATCTCAAACCCACTGCGTCTTTTACGATTCTTAGTTTCATTTGAGCCAATTTTTTGACTTTTGATGCGCCGTTTTCAAGTATCTCTTCTACTATGTGAGGATTTGCTTCATAGTAAGCTCTTTTTTCTCTAGCTTCGGTAAATTCATTCCAGATAAGTTCTTTTAGATATTTTTTGAAATGTCCGTATCCTTCCAAGCCGCTTTGATACCTTGTTTGAAGTTCTTTCCTTCCATTATCATCCAAAAATAGCGATGCAAGCGCATATACATTGCAGTTGCTAAAATCCAAAGGTTCGCCAAGCGGAGTAGATGTGGTTACTATCTTATTGCACTGTTTTTGCAATTCTTTTTCATTCATAAATATATCTATGGTATTGCCATAGCTCTTACTCATTTTATCACCGTCAATGCCGGGAATTGTAGCAAGCTCATCTTCCACTATGTATTCAGGGAGTGTGAATATATCTCCGTATTCATTATTGAATTTTGTAGCTATGTCACGTGTGATCTCAATGTGTTGGATCTGGTCTTTGCCTACAGGGATTTTTTGAGAATCAAGCAATAGTATATCAGCAGCCATCAGTACCGGATATGAGAAAAGCGCATGATTGGCCGGTATCCCTTTAGCTACTTTATCTTTATAGCTGTGTGCTCGTTCAAGCAGTCCCATCGGAGTAAATTTTGATAATATCCAATATAGTTCAAGCACTTCAGGCACGTCGCTTTGTATCCAAAAAGTGGTCTTGTTCGGATCAATACCCAAAGATAGATAATCGATTGCAGCATCATGGGTATATTGTCTTAGTGCATTGGCATCGGTTGAACTGGTCAAAGAATGATAGTTGGCTATAAAAGTAAACAGCTCATGCTCTTCCTGGAGCTTGATCATAGGTTTCATTGCTCCAAAGTAATTGCCTATATGGAGCTTTCCGCTTGCTTGAATACCGGTTAATATACGCATTTATCCCCTTTTTTATTGTTCAATATCATCGTCTCTTTCTCCTCTTTTGCGTGCTATTATCTCCAGTGGCACTCCCTCGAAATCGAATTTTTCTCTCAAAAAGTTTGCTAAATATCTCTTGTAGCTAAAGTGAATATATTCGGGACGATTCGAAACAAGTGCTATGCGAGGCGGTTTGGTGTCGTATTGGGTAGCAAATTTTATTTTGACAGATGCCCCGTTATGTGACGGTACATGGTGGCGGCCAATAGCTTCACGAATAATTTCGTTTAATTTGGCCGTAGGTATCCTCATGGAATATCTCTCGTAGATCTTTACTATTTCATCTAGGATCTTGTGTACTCTCATGCCGGTTTTTGCAGATATTGTGATAAGTGACGCATAGTGCAAAAATTTGAGCTTATGCCTTACATTTTCTACAGCTTCTTCGTATGTTTTGTCGCCTTTAAGATCCCATTTGTTTAATACAATAAGGCATGCTAGACGATATTTTTCTATAAGGCCTGCTACTCTCTCATCAAGCTCGCTTACGCCTTGTGTAGCATCAATTACAAGCAGTACAAGATTGGCTTTTTCTAACATATCAGTGGTTCTGCCAAGAGCAAATTTCTCAATTCCTACTATTTTGCTTCTGCGTCTAATCCCGGCAGTATCTATAAATGTTATTTCATAATCGCCATGTGTTATTGTTTCATCTACCGGATCTATGGTAGTGCCGGCTACATCGCTTACTACCGAGCGTTCTTCTTTTAGTAACGCATTTAATAAAGAGCTTTTGCCCGTATTTACTCGTCCTATGATGGCTACTTTTATGCTTTTTTCATCTTCAGCCTGCTGCGGTGCTTGTTCTTCTTCTTCGTCAAAAAGCGGATCAAATTCTTCTTGAATAGTCAGGGTTTCTTCTGCTTTCGGCGGAATGTATTTTTCTAACCATTGATAAAACGGTACAAATTTACGATTATGGCTGACAGAAACAGGGAAACTGACCTCTGGCCCAAATGACATAAATTCCCAATATCTCTCTTGTTCTTCTTTGTCGTTATCTATCTTGTTTACAATAAGAGCTAAGGGTTTGCCTAATTTTTGAAGACGGTAGAATAACTGTTTATCTTCTTCGTCTGGCAGCATTTTTCCATCAACCATATAGAGTATTACATCTGCATCTTGCGCTGCTTTAAATGAGAGTTCAGCTACTTTGCTAAAAAGTTCGCTGCTTTCATCGATACCGCCGGTGTCTATGACTTCAAATTCTCTGTTCTCAGAAATTGTTACTATTCTTTTTTTGATGTCTCTTGTAGTGCCGGCTACATCGGATGTGATAGCATCTCTTTGTTTTGCCAGACGATTAAAAAGAGAACTTTTGCCTACATTTGGGCGTCCGAGTATGGCTACTTTTTTCATATTTATCCTATTTTTATTTGGTATATATTATACCATAACAACTCATAAGGTGTGATTGTAATATAACTTCACGTTTATCTCACAGCGTTTTTGTTATTATGCTGTATATTATTAAAGGAACCATATCGATGAAAAGAGCAGTTATATTTATATTATTGTTTTTGAGTACTTTTGGACATGCAAAAAGTATTAATGTTAATTATGGTGTTAGTTTCGGAGCATTAGGAGAGCTTGGTGTAGCCAATATATATCTCAATGAATCTAATAATAAATATATTATAGACATTAAAGCCAAAACTACAGGCATAGTCAAAACAATGAGCTCTAATCGCCAAGAGAGACATACAAGCAGAGGACATATAGTAAACGGAAAGTATGTATCTGATAGCTATATCGTACATATTTCCCGTGCTGAAAAGATCAAAGATAAGATATATACAATAGACCATAAAACAAAAACAGTCACTAAAAGGATCATTAAAAAAGAGAACGGCAAGGTCGTATCAGACGTGAGAGAAAAACTGTCATTTTATAGTTCTGATGATTTGCTCTCTATGTATATGAATACACCAAAACTTATATCCAGATCAAACGGTACAGCCAAAATTTATCGCTTCAAAGCAGTAGGCGCTGAAAACCAAAACGGCAATATAGAGATATTTGTTCCGGCTATTTCAAGTTTGCCCGGATATAAACAAGAACTAGGCAATAAAGGGCATTGGTACTTTAAGGCCATCATCAATCAACCTATTTTTGCTAGCAGGCGAGGGGAGTTTATGATCGCTATGGACAAAGATGGCGTGACACAAAAAGCAGTATTGCAAGACCTTATATTATTTGGGGATTTGGTAGCTGTCAAACAGTAGTTCATTATTTTCATTTAAGTGTACTAATTAAATAATATATTTATTTTTAATATATTATAAAGAAAAAAATGACATAATATTTTTTAACTAGGAGTAAACATATAACATCAAAAGGTAAATTAAGAAAAAGGAAAGTCAGTGAACTTAAAAGAAAAACTTTTTGGTGATTCAAATAATACAAAAAAAATAAAATACTTGATGTATTCACTTATGGCTATTCCTTTGCTTCCTGTTCTTTTTCTCTCAGAAGATTTTGTGGCAAATAGTGTATTTTGTCAAAGTTTTATATCTTTTATGTCTTATCTTGTTCCAGGGATAGAAGAATTTGCAAGAATATCCGATTATGCAAACATACTAGGACTTCAGCTCTCAATAGTGTGGGCAACTGCTCCTATTTTATTTATAGTTTCACTGAAACATTACAAAAATAACACAGATGATGTAAAAATATCATCCGATAGAGAGATGTATATATTTATATTTTTAGGTTTGATTGTGGCAATAGGTTTTTATCTCGGATGGTTTTCTGATAACAGAAGTTCTCGTCGAATGGTTGATTATAGACTCGGCATAGAAATGATAACTTTATTGCATATGTTTGGAATTTTATTAAATACGAAAATGATTTCTTATCGCAAAAATAAAAAGGATAAAAGATGAGTTTTAAAGATTGGTTAGACAACACAGATAATATTCTTGATTATGGATCTTTGCTTGCCGGGCTTGGAGGCAAAAAGGGTTGGTATGAATTATTTGAAGAAATTGGCAAAAATGTTGATGGAGCAAGAGCTGTCCAGCCTAATATGACTCCTTGCGAAAGACTTCTTGTCGGGAGCGAAATGGCAGGTGGCATACTTGGTATAGCATTAGGTTCAAGAGTAGGTTTTGTTGGAGGTATACTTGGTGGATTTTTTGGCGAAAAAGGTGCAGAATATACTATGGGTAATTTTTGTGAATTTATGGTAACTCCTATCGCCAAATCTGACACTATTGCAACAGAAGAAGATACACAGATGACTATTAATGAACTTTCCAATGATATTTATGCGATCAGGGATAAATTGATGGTTACCGCAACAGCGACAAACGGAACGATTATTGTTAATGATGATAAGACCATCTTATATACTCCAAATAAAGATTTTAACGGAGATGATACCGTATCATATACCATAAAGGACTCATTTGGCAAAGAAAGCACAGCTCATATTTTTATAACTGTAGCTGCCATAAATGACAATCCTGTAGCAAACCCTGACACTGCAACAACAAAAGAAAATACAGAAGTAGTTATAAATGTGCTTGCAAATGATACGGATGTTGATGGAGATAAGTTAACAGTTTCTATTGCTACAGCAACAAACGGAGCCATTATCATAAATGATGATGGAACACTTACATATACTCCTAATATAGATTTCTATGGAAACGATACCATAAACTATACAGTGAGTGACGGCAACGGCGGAACTAATTCATCAATAGCATCTATATATATTAATGAAAATATTAATTTTGGATATCGAATAACCAAAGAAGTGCTACAAGGATTTAATGGGACAGGCGGTCAAACGGTATTTGAAGTTGTTCACGAATATGATGATATTGGAAAATTAATCGGAATACATGGCATTACAGGAATTGATGGGATTGTAGATTTAATGCTTGAACCAAATGGAATCATTGATGATAATATATATTTGGATTTAAATAATATCGATCAAGTTGTTCAAGAATGGGACGAGAAAAACTACTATAATCATGGAGTCGTAAGTTGTAGATATGAATTAGAATATGCCCCATTAGCTGATAATAATGTTTATTATCTACTGTCAAATACAACACTGGGATCAGAGAATTGTTGGATAATGACGGGACTATAAAATAATTTTCGTAACCTGCCTCGCCTGTTTAATCATTTAGTTTTGATTTAATTATAATTTTATTAACATTTGTGTTAACATCTAAGAGCATAAAGACCGTATTGTTTTTAGTCTATTGCATAAAAGAATCAAGTATATAGTTCAATATCATATTATTCCAAAGCAGTAGGTGCAGAAAATCAAAACGGTAATATAGAAATATTTGTTCCGGCTATTTCAAGTTTGCCCGGATATAAACAAGAACTAGGCAATAAAGGGCATTGGTACTTTAAGGCCATCATCAATCAACCTATTTTTGCCAGCAGGCGAGGGGAGTTTATGATCGCTATGGACAAAGATGGCGTGACACAAAAAGCAGTATTGCAAGACCTTATATTATTTGGGGATTTGGTAGCTAGAAAAACAAATTGATATATACGAGGGAGCAAAAGATATTATGCTGTGGAGGACTTTTAAATGACAGTATTTTTTTTGATAAAGAGTATATTTTGACGTGTTATACCTTTTTGCTCTCCTCGCCCGACAATTTAATATAGTAAAAAATAAATTGCCGATACAAGAATAATAATTTAAAAATGTTAAATTGACATTAAATAATCAAAATATTAAATTAAAAATAGAAGATTTGCTATCATATCATGATTAAAAATAAACACGCGAAAGTATCTGATAATTATTCATACGTGATTATTGATGTCAATGTGCTTAAAGCCGTAATATGGTTTGATTTTTAAGAGATAGTAGAGATGTTTTTGGTATAATCGTGATAATTATATTCAAGGAGAAATTGCTATGATATTAATAGCCGGCCCATGCGTGTTGGAAAACAGAGAAAATGTCATGCGAATAGCTGAGGCTTTGCAAGTTTATCACGAGGATTGCACTAAAGACTTTTATTTTAAAGCCAGTTTTGATAAAGCAAACCGCACAAGCATAGATAGTTTCAGAGGCCCTGGGCTTGATGAAGGATTGCGCTTATTGCAAGAAGTTAAAGATACATTTGGTTACAAGATACTTACCGATGTGCATGATGCGTCGCAGCCAAAAAGCGTAGCTGATGTTGCAGATGTATTGCAGATACCTGCATTCTTGTGTCGTCAAACTGATTTGTTGGTTGCTGCAGCAAAGACCAATGCGGTTGTAAACATCAAAAAAGGGCAATTCCTTGCTCCTGCGGCTATGGCTCATTCTGTAGGCAAAGTGTTAAAAACCAGAGGATATGAAAGCAAGCCAAATTACGAAGCAGCACAAAAATACGGGGTATGGCTTTGTGAAAGGGGCAGTACATTTGGATATGGAAACTTGGTAGTAGATATGAGAGGCCTTCCTATCATGAGAGAGTTTGCGCCTGTAATTTTTGATGCTACACATTCAGTACAAATGCCTGCAAGCGGCGATAGCAGCAGCGGAGGAGATAGTTCATTCGTGCCATATCTTAGTCGTGGAGCTGCTGCAGTCGGTGTGGATGGTTTTTTCTTTGAGACGCATTTTGATCCTAATGTTGCTTTGAGTGATGGTCCAAATATGATACAATTAGACAATTTGGCAACTTTAATAGAGCAAATAGATGCTATTAGAGCAATAGTAGAGTAGAAATCGCATCATCAAAAATTGATTTGCAACCTATATGTTTTGGATGTTTTATTGTGCATGACATTATAGTAGCTGTTCAATTGATTATATTTAATAAGGAGAAGATATGAAAACAATAGAAGGAAAATTGCAAGTAGATACTACTAAAAAAGTAGCTATCATCAATGCAAGGTTTAACCATTTTATCACAGATAGTCTAGTAGATGGAGCAAAAGATGCCTATGCAAGACATGGCGGAGACGCAAGCAAATTGGATCTTATTTTAGTTCCTGGGGCATTTGAGATACCGTTCGCATTGGATAAAGCATTAAGCAGCGGCAAGTATGATGCAGTATGCTGCCTAGGAGCTGTTATTCGCGGTTCGACCCCTCATTTTGATTATGTTGCTGCCGAAACCACAAAAGGGGTAGCAAGTGTGACATTAAAGTATGGAAAACCTGCTACATTTGGCGTACTTACAGTAGATACGATAGAACAAGCGATCGAGCGTGCGGGCACTAAAGCCGGAAATAAAGGTGCTGAAGCAATGGTAAGTCTCATTGAGATGATCAATCTATATAGTGAACTTGCATAATGGCTACTAGACATCAAGCACGAAGTGCTGTTATAGGTTTGTTGTATGCGTATGATTTGGGCAATGATACTATAGGCGATTTTTTTGACGATATACTTGAAGAACAAAAGATAAGAAATAAGCAAAAAGACTTTTCGAAAGAGCTTTTTGCAGGAACGATTGCAAATTTACCTCAAATTGACAAAGAGATAGACAAACATTTGGCTACATGGGATATGTCTAGCATCGGAAAAGTCGAAAAAGCTATTATGCGATTAGCTGCTTACGAGATATTAATAGCGGGAACTGATAGGGCTATTATTATCAATGAAGCTGTTGAATTGGCAAAAGATCTAGCTGATGAAAAGTCGCCATCATTTATTAACGGCGTATTAGATGCTATAGGAAAAGAGTAGATTCAATGTTAAATCGAATGAGCATCGATGAGGCGGTTGAACTTATAGAGGCCGGTGATCTGAAAGCATTGGGCCAAATGGCATATAAGCGCAAGCAAGAGCTTCATCCGCAAGGAATTACTACATTTATCGTGGACAGAAATATAAACTATACCAATGTATGTTGGGTGGATTGTAAATTTTGTGCATTTTATCGCCATGAAAAAGAAGCTGACGGATATATACTTTCTTTTGATGAAATAGGCCAAAAGATCGAAGAACTTATAGCGATAGGCGGCACCCAGATATTGTTTCAGGGGGGAGTTCATCCAAAGCTTGAGATCGAATGGTACGAGGATCTAGTCGAGCACATACACAATAAATATCCAAACATTACGATACACGGTTTCTCGGCTATCGAGATAGATTATATAGCGAGACGTTCTGGGCTGAGTATCAGAGAAGTTTTACTTCGCTTAAAAGCTAAAGGTCTTAGCTCTATCCCAGGGGCTGGCGCTGAAATACTCAGTGATAGGGTCAGGGATATAATAGCGCCAAAAAAATTAAATAAAGATAAGTGGCTGGAAGTGCATCGCGAAGCACACAAGATAGGCTTGAAGTCAACTGCAACGATGATGTTCGGTACCGTAGAAACCACAAGGGAGATCGTAGCGCATTGGGATTATGTACGTTCATTGCAAGATGAAACAGGCGGTTTTAGGGCTTTTATCATGTGGTCGTTTCAAAGCTCCAATACACAGCTCAAAGCTGAAATTCCTAGTATAGAAAAGCAATCATCCAATAGATATTTGAGGCTTTTAGCAGTTGCCAGACTATTTTTTGACAATGTGCCAAACATTCAAAGTTCTTGGGTGACACAGGGGAGCTATATTGGTCAAATGGCGTTGCTTTACGGCGCAAACGATCTTGGTTCAACAATGATGGAAGAAAATGTAGTGGCAGCTGCAGGTGCCGTTAATGCAATGAATCAAGATGAAATGATACGACTTATTCGTGATATTGGCGAAAAGCCTGCCAAACGAAATACGGCTTACGAGATCTTGGAGCGGTTTTGATAACCAGAGTAATTTATACTTTAATATTTTTGATTTTTACAGGAGAGGCTATGGCTATTACAATTACTGATATTGATGTTAAGGGGGCAAAAGTTCCTTTGGTGTTTGAAGAAAATTCGCAGTTGCCTATCGTCTCTTTGCAAATTGTATTTCAAAATAGTGGAGAGCTCAGCACGTCACATGATGGCTTGGCGGAAATGAGCGCCAAATTATTAAGTGAAGGAACAAGTGCTGACGGAAGTATAGCTTTTGCTACCAAACTCGACGATAAGGCGATACATCTATCTGCATATGCCAGCAGAGAAAATTTTATTATAGCTGCAAGCAGCCTTAAGAGTGAATTTAAAGATGCAGTCATGCTTTTAAAAGCTTTATTGAAAGACCCAAACTATACAAGAGAGGCTCTAGCCAAGATCAAAAGGCAAAAACTAGGGTGGCTTGATCAGAAAAAAAGTGATTTTGACTATCAAGCAGGCGTACTTTTGAGACAAACTTTATTTGCCTTTACTCCATTAGCCAGGCCTTATGAGGGAACCGAAGAGAGTATCGAGTCAATTACCTTAAAGGATATAAGTTCATTTATAAATTCCCATATAGGATACAATAATGCAATTGTAGTAATGGGGGGAGATGTATCCTTCAAAGATGCCGAGCATACAACTAAAGATATATTATCGTTATTACCAAAAGTCGATAGTAAGCCGCTTCCTTTAATTAAGGCTTCTGTTGAAGAAAAAACAAATCACGTCTACAATAATGACACTGAGCAAGCATATATCTATTTTGGCTCACCTTTTGATTATTCATACAGCAGTGATGATCAATACAAAGTTATAATCATGGAATATATTCTTGGAAGTGCCGGATTTGGGAGCCGTATCATGGAAGAGATACGGGTCAAAAGAGGTTTGGCATACAGTGCATACGCCAGTTTGAGACGGACCAAAGTATCTAGTTATCTAACCGGTTATTTGCAAACAAAGCTCGAAAATGAAGAGAGCGCAAAAGCGTTGGTAAAAGAGGTTGTAAGTGAATTTGTAGCAAAAGGCATAACAGACCAAGAGTTAGAAAGCGCAAAAGAGTTTTTGGTTGGCAGTGAAGCATTGCGTACAGAGACATTATCGCAAAGACTCAGTCGCACGTTTGATGACTATTATTATGGTAGGCCTCTTGGTTTTTCAAAAGAACAAAATGAGAAAATAGCCAGCGTAACATTAAAAGAGATGAATGAATTTATAGCATCTCATCCAGAGATCACAAAATTATCATTTGGAATAGTCACGAAAAAGTAGGGTGGGTTTGCTAACCCCACCGTTATAACAACGTATGTGGCCATGGCGGGCTAGCAAGCCCACCCTACGTACACTTACACACAAACATACATTTCATTTTGTCATATTTTTTGACAATCTACGCACCATTTGGATAATATAGCATTAGTTATCCAAAAGGCATATCATGCAAAACGATCATATTAAGCTTTTTCATAAACTTCATATTTCAAGCCTGTTGGATTTGGCTTTATTGATACCGTCGGGATATAACGATACTACATTGAGCAAAGAGCTCGTACTTGGCAGTTTGTTAACTGTTGAAGCATCCGTTATTAGTGTGAAAAAACATGACGGGAAGCTTCACATTTTATTTGATCTTCCTGCATTTAGACGTAAAGTAAGTGCTACTTTTTTTCATGTTACACCATATCATATAAATACATTTACACCTGATTCTACCCATTTTATACAGGGAAAATTGAGCCAATATCAAGGTTGTTTACAATTATCACAGCCGAAAAAGATAAACAGGCCAAATTGTATTATACCAAAGTATAAAACAGTATTGAAAAATTCTGAAATGATAGAACTCATCTTATCTGTGCTTTCGTATGAAAAGCTTATCAATGAAGGTTTAACTTCCTATGAAGCAAATATTATTTTAATGCTTCATGCTCCAAAAAATCTGGATTTGATATATGAACAAAAACAATTTAAATCAAATATCATACATATACTAAAAACAATTGAAGCTTTTAATCATTTCAAGAAACTAAAAGGCAAAAGAGTAGATTTTCCTGCGACAGTAGTTTTGGATGGAGACGAGAAAGAATTTGTTGATAATTTGCCCTTTAAACTTACAAGTGAACAATTAAAAACCATCAGAGAGATAAAATTAGACTTTGCAAATATCAATAAAGCTGCCAAGAGAATGATAGTAGGCGATGTAGGAAGCGGCAAAACCATTGTGATCTTGGCATCGGCAGTGATGGCAATGCCTAAAACCAGTGTTTTGATGGCTCCTACTTCATTGCTTGCATTGCAACTATATGAAGAAGCTATAAAATATTTGCCAAAAGAGATGAAAGTGGCCCTTGTAATGCAAGGAAAGATGATAGGAGATTATCGTGAGGCTGATTTTATTATCGGTACGCATGCATTGCTTTACAAAGATGATCTTCCGAAAATCGATCTTATAATGATCGATGAGCAACATCGTTTTGGTACAGCGCAGCGTTATGCTCTAGAAAAACTTTCTTCAATAGGTAAAACAAAAGCCCATATGCTGCAATTTTCTGCTACACCAATTCCGCGCACGCAAGCTATGATGGATTCGGCACTAATTGACATAAGCCTAATTACCAGTACGCCGTTCGATAAAAATATTACTACAAAGCTTATATCAAAAGAAGATTTTTCATCATTATTATCTCATATCCAAGAAGAGATACAGGCAAATCATCAGGTTCTAATTGTTTACCCGCTTGTAGAACAAAGTGAGCAAATACCGTATCAATCACTAGAAGAAGCAAGAGGTTTTTGGGAAAATAGATTTGATAATGTTTTTGTAACCCATGGCAAAGATAGAGACAAAGAAGAGGTTCTTTTAGACTTTAGGACAAATGGAAATATTCTCTTGGCTACTACGGTTGTAGAAGTCGGTATATCATTGCCTAGATTGACCATGGTTATTGTAGTGGGAGCAGAGAGGCTGGGACTTGCCACACTTCATCAATTAAGAGGAAGAGTAGGGAGGTTAGGGCTTAAAAGCTGGTGCTATTTATATAGCCACAATAAAACCAATACAAGATTAGAGTCATTCTCAAAAACTATAAGCGGATTTGAGATAGCCAAGCTTGATCTGCAGTTCCGCAATAGTGGAGATATATTAGAAGGCACTATACAGAGTGGTCAAAAATTTAGATGGCTGGATATGTCAACAGATGAAAAGATAATAACCATAGCTAAAGACAGAGTATGAATATTTTGGTTTATGAAATGGAGTGTTTGGCAAATGTAGAATTATGCTGAATTTATTTCAGCATCTAAATCAATGTTCTTAGCTGTCTCTTTAAGACATTGCTTTTGGTTCTGAGCCTACCAAGTCAAAGCAGTTTGACTTAGTTTATCGGCTCTCAAGTTTAGGGTAACGAAAAATTCTGATTGCTTCTCCTTTATTATCAATAAAGTCCGAACTTGCCATCGGCTCGTTTATACATTACTCGAAGATTTCCGTCTACATCATTAAAGACAATAAATTGTCTACGTTTTTCATCTTTGAGGGCTTGCATGGCCTCATCAAAGTCTATAGGTTTATGAAGACTTAAGTCCATAGGTACGATTTCGACGTTTTCATCACTTATAGCACTAAATTCACTAACAGCTTCAGCTTCGGCACCCAAATCTTTAAAGCTCATAATTTTATGGTTTTTGATTTTATCTGCGTGTCTTCTCAGTGTTTTTTTGACTCTTTCTATAGCAATATCGATAGCGCCATAGACGTCTTTGTCTCTTTGTGATATAACAACGCTATTTTTATCTTTAAGGTTTATGACAAATTCTACCATGAACCCTTTTTTGCCATTTTTTTCTTCGCTGGATATTAGTGTAGTTGCTGATATAATGTCTAAATGGTATTTATCCAAACTATCTATCGCGTTATTAGCGTACGCTTTGATAGGCTCAGTTAATTCAAAATGTCGTCCTACAATACTTCTGTTCATCTTATCTCCTTTTGGATACCTAATATGTAGAAATTACTCTACATTCTTATTGTATTGCTTTATGCTTAATGAATGATAAATAAGAAGTTAAATTTTTTGAAGTGTACGACGATGATATGTAATAGCAGGAGCATTTGCAGCTCCGCTTGTAGCAATATGTTCAGGATCTTTATAACGAACATATACATCTATGATCACGTCAGGTACACTTCCGAGAGGTAACGAGAGAATACTTAAAGTATTTAAGACTCTATTGCATGGAGGAAGAGGCAATAGTGCTGCTCCATTACCTATGTAAGATATCGTAGTAGTTATTTGATATCCGGAACCATCATCATAATTTCCTATAGTGCCGTTGATAGTGTTGACACAATTATTGTTTAGTGTTCGATCATAATCCAGTACGGACATGATGGCCAGTTCTGTATAGCTTTTGGCATATAAAGCTGCTTGTTCGTTGCGATATTGCGTAGTGGTATTGTATGTTGAAGTAGCAGCCATATTGAGTACAAGCATAGCGATGGTTGCCAAAATCACAATAACAAAAATAGCAGTGACCATGGAAAATGCTTTTCTCATCGTATGACCGCCTTTTCTTTGCATAAAGTTACCGGTGCTACATTTGCGCCGCCGATAGGCTGCTGAACACATATTTTAAATCTTATAGTATTATCTAATTGTGTAAATTTAAAAACAGACACGTTATTGAGCAGTACAGCCGATGGAATGCCAATATCTGTATATTTTTCACCTTCCCAAGGTTGATAGTTATAATATAATCTTAGATCATATACGTCAAAAATACCGTCATCGTTTATATCCCTGTAGTTCACTGGCACTATGGCATAAGCACTCCATGCGAGAGCATAATGCTCAGCTCTGATCTTAGGATCGCTATCCGTAAATACAAGTGTCGGATGGGCAATTCCGCTAACCCCTGCTATGCCATATGCCTTAATGGCGCAACCGGTATCGCCTGTTACTAATCCTATACAGCTTGGATGATATTTTAATATATTATTATAGTCATCCGCTTTGAAAAACAGGGCAGGTTTTGAGCCGGAGAGGCTTGTAAAATCTATTCCGTTATTTGATAGATTTGCTATGATATTTTTCGAGACGGCTATATTGCTTCCTGGAGTAGGACATGTTATTCTAGTTGAATCGCTTGTATCGCAATATCCGCTCCAGCCGGGCATTGCCGTAGCTTCGAAACTATCATTATCTACCCCTATCCACTCAATAGCCGTATGTATATTATCGCTTACTTGAGGATTATCTACAAAACATATAAAATCATTAAATGGATTTAGTGGATTTTTTGCCACTACTGTCCATGGGATAGCATGATTTAAGCGATTTGCTATTTGCATAGCAGCAATTTCTGTTTTTATAGATGAAGTGCTTAAGGCTTTTTGTGATATATACGTATCAAAAACTTTTGCTATGGCCGATGAGCCGATGGACGCTACAATACCTAAAACCACAATAACAAAGATCAATTCTATCATGCTAAAAGCATATCTTAAATCTTTTTTCATTTTATTGATCCGTTTTATCAGGAGTTACTGCGCCGATATTGCAACTAAAGGCATGAAGAGTGATATTTTTAGTAGCAAATGCAGGTTCGGTTGATGTGAGGGTAACTGATACACGTTTTATATTGGTAGTTGTGCCCATGCTTGCACCGCTAGGATCGAAGTTAAAAGTAGTAGTAGGAGCTAGAGTGATAGCATCATTGCTATAATTAACACCGGAAGTCATAATAAGATTTACATCTATATAATCTCCTGTGCTTGTGGTCGTAGGGTCAACTACACTTAATGTGGTTATTATGCCATTATAATCATCTATATCATTATCACCGCCATCTGCAAAACTTGATGTGCTTGAAGCATCAAATTCTGTTCCATTGACCTTGTCTGTTCTGCCGTTGATGTTGAATCCTGCTTTATTGTTGAAGTGAGCCGAATCTGTTTTTAGAATAGGCCGCCTAGAGCCCAAAGAGGGATCGGCATCGATTTCATCCCAATGACGAGATAGTATCATTTGCATTTGCGAGGCTGCTGCTGCTACTGATTCTTGCATAATAGTACTTTCACCGCTTTTGGCAGACTGGATAGTGATCATCGGGATACTTAGCATGGCTATGCCCATTATGACTATAGCAAATATGAGTTCTATCATTGCTACAGCTTTTCTTTTGGTGCGGATGTTTATTTTTCTTACCATGATAGCCTGTTTGGATTTGGTATCGGTTTTGTTTCTATCACATTGCCTGTTTTGCCTACCCCGAACCATTCGTAAGATGGCGAGGCAAATTTGATATCAAAATACGGATTTCCGTTTTGTGCAGGATCTGAATGATATTTGAGCCATAGGTCAGGCTCTATCGTGATCCGTACTACTTGGGTCCGCCCATCCATCGGATAGCCGATAGTTACAGGGTCTGTAGTGCCGATGTTTGCAAATACTATATCTGTTTTTGGCACAATAGAAGTGGCAGCTTTGTTGGCGCGTAGATTTTGTATCAATCCCATACTGTACGGCAAATGTTCTTTGACTTTATACCAATTGGTATCAGGAGCAATTGAAGTATCCAATATGCTGCTATACTGAGTACAATTTTGATCACAATAAGCCAATACGGACATAGTAGTTTGCGTATTTAATGTCAGCACTGTAGGCATATCTTTTGAATAAGGGCTAAATACCCTGCTATAAAAGAATGTATAGGCTCGATCGTATGTATTGATACCTTCAATATAAAAATTATCTATCATATTTGCTGAAGCGCTTATTGTCAAGCCACCATCATTTATAAGTGTAGCCTTTAATTTATTATACAATATGCGAACAGGATTTAGTACTTTGTCCCAAATTTTCGGTATATTATAAAGTATTTGCAAAGCAGTAGTGCCATTGTTGTCTTTGAGAAATTTGGTTTTTGGCACAAAGATAAAAGAAGTTTTATTAACATCTCCATAGGTATAACTTCCGTCGTTATTAAGCTCAAGTCTATATCCAAGCTGGATATTTTCTTGTGTATGGTCGCTTAGATTTTCAGCTACCATTACATCAGGCGCTGAACTGTTAAAATCGAGCTGCAGATTGACATTTTGAGCTTCGCAGCCATTGACAAAATTAGTAGTGGTACTGCTATTATAATTAGCAGCACTAATTGTTCCATTTAGATCAACCGCCATTGCAGGAGTTTGTCTCAGATCGCTCATATAAAGCCAGTTAGCTGCTCCGTTTCTAGGCAAATTACCGATAGCCAGATTTGAGACATTGATGCCGTATGGTACAAAATGAATAGGTATATTACTAAAAGTAGCTGTGCCTTTATCAGAACTTGTAGTGCATCCTACCTTGTCACCTTCAGAATTGCCACTGTCTGTTATGCAATCTATAAGCCCTGCAAATCCTGGAAATTGTGGCTTTATAGCAGTATCCCAATCTACTCGCGTCCATGTATTATCAGCCATCCAAAGATCATAAGTTCCTACGTTATCTCTGCGCAGCATATCTCTAGCACTATTTGTACCGGTTAGCAGTACACTGGTTCTTGATTGTCGGTGAGTAGTGTCGTTGCATGTAACCGTATTGCCGTTAAATGCAAGTGCGAGTAGATTTCCAGTGGCTTTAATGAGGCTAAGATCACTATTTGGTATGATAGTTTCATTCGCATTGACATTTGTGTATCCCTCGGCAAGAGCGTTAGAATTGTATCTTGTAGCATTGATCTCTATCGGATAATTATATCCGCTTGTCAGAGTTTTTGTGGTTGGATTATTTTGGTTGCTTGTTATCCATTTTGTTGCTCCGTTTGCACCTTGGCTATTGTCTCCAATCCTGAGTCTAAGGCCGTCAGGACGGATAGCAAAATTGTCTCTAGAGCAATAGGCTTGCGCATAATGATCAACCAAACACCCATAACACTCTCTTTCGCTATTGCTGGTTTGACAAAAATTGGCGCATGTTGTATCCCCGTATTTTTTATAAAAACGCACATAAATACTTTTATAGCAAGCTGCCGGCGTGCAATGATAATCAACTATGCTGTTGTCACTGTATTTAAAAGCCCATAGCCGCATAGCAGCATTTTTGATGGCTTTGTCGTTAGCTACGGTAAATGCTTGGCTTGAGTGGTTGTTTAAATATACGGTTTGATTGACATCTGCAGACTTGAAGTTTCTGCAGTTTGCAGGACTATATGATGTTTCACTTACGACACCAGCATCAACAAGCTCTACTTGGACATCGCCGTCAAATGCCGTTTTTGTTACCAAGTCATTTGCATAAAAAACTGCTTGAAGATTAAACGGTTTACCTGCTACTTGGGTATAGAGCCTATAGTCCCTATTGGCATAATCTGCGGTATTTCTTTCAACATTAAAGTTACCAAAGATAGAAGGCACAGGAATGCTGCAAGAATCGATCTTGCCTCTATATTGCACCCCGTTTTTGACATACATCCCGTAAAGGTTTTGGCCTCCAAATAGATCTACTGTAATGAGGGATTTTGCATAAATAGAATGAATATCATTCATGCCATAGTCGGGTAAATCATACCATATGCCGCCTTGAAATAGGGACAGTGCTACTAACCAATCAAGTTCCAAAAGCGGGTCCAGTAAATCTTTGTAATCACAAGCGTGAGAAAAACCGGACGTATCATCAATACCGCAATCGTAATTTAGCAAGGAAAGATTTAAGATGCTTTCTGTACCAATAACAGTTTGTACATTCGTTAAATCATATACACTTCGGTTGCGGATAGGAATGGTTTGTTTGCAGAATAAACCTAGCAAAGGCAGACAAAGTCCAGATTTTGTCGGTTGTTCATAACACAGATCATGTGCATTCTCTACAATAGGCAAAGGCGGATCTTCATCTGCAACTGCCCATATAGCTAGACCAAGAAAAACCAATAAAACTATGGTTAATAACCATTTTTTTGAAGCATGAAAAGTTTTCGTATTATCTCCTTTTGGTACTAACTCCGCTAATGCACCGATTATATATAATAATAGTATTTAATAAATTAAAATTTTATTAATAGAATTGTGATTGGTAGGCGTAGGGTGTGCTTATTAACACACCTTGCACTTTATTTATGGATTGCTTCTTCATTTCATTCATCGCAATGACACACTTTGTCACTGCGAGCATAGCGCGGCAGTCTACTGTCTTTATTGTAACTAATTTTTCTGAGTCACCTTGAATGCATGCTCAACAGCTTTGATAAAAGCATCCCTTGCACCACATTCTTCAAGTGCAGCGTATCCGGCTGCAGTAGTCCCTGCAGGGCTCATTACGCTATCTTTGATAAGTGCAGGATGCGAACCGGACAACAGGGGTGCAAAACCTTTAAACAAAGATCGAACTATTTTAATACTGTCATCTCTTTTTAGCCCTTGTTTTACTCCGCCATCCATCATTGCTTCTGCAATTAGTGCCAAATAGGCCGGGCCGCTTCCGGCAATTGCCGTAGCTATATCAAGCTCTTTTTCACTCTCTAGCCAAAATGCATCGCCTATGGTTTCAAATATTTTTAAAGCCTCTTTTTTTAGTTCTTGCGATCCGACAAGAGTGGTTGTGGATGCGTTAAGAGCAGCTGAAACATTCGGCATGGCACGAACTATATGTTTTGCATTAATTGCATTTGTTAAAGCTTTGATAGGGGTGCTTGCCAATATAGATATAAGCGAAGCTGCCTCTCCTTTTAAATTAGCAGCTACTTCACCTAACGCATAAGGCTTGACACACAAAACTATGGTTTTGCCGGTAATATCATAATTGTCTAAAAGATGGATGCTTATTGGCTTATCTAATTTGGAAGCAAGAAGTTCGGCTTTTGATATATCTTTGGCAACAACCTCTAATTCATAATGTTTTTGAAGCCCAATGCTAAGTGCTGTAGCCATTGCGCCGCTTCCTATGATGGTTAGCTTCATCAATTCTCCTTGAAAATTAAATTATTTTCGACTTTATCATTCCAAATGGACTATAAAAGCTAAAGATTTGATGTATCAATAGTTAAATGCACCATCAAATGGAATATAGTATGAATTAAATAATTCTGTTATTGGTATTGTAACGAAAATCATAAACTTTTTACCTTTTTTGGGTATGATACTAGGATACAATAAAAGATAATAGAGGTAATTTGTGATGAAAACTAGACAAATATGGTTACACATAGTATTTTTGGTAACAGCATTGATTTTTAGCGGATGTGCATCTAAAAACAAAGTTGAAGAATATGGTAAAAGTGCTGAATATTGGTATCAGCAAATAGGTGACAGTATAGCCAAAAATAGTCTTGACAAAGCAGATAAATATTTTGTATCGCTCAAAAGCGAGCATCCAAGATCTCCAATGATAGAGACATCTACTATAATGTTGGCTCATGCACACATGGACAAAGAAGAGTATCTGCTAGCAGGTTATTTTTTTGATGAATATATCAAAAGATATGGTGGTTTCAGTATGGCTGAGTATGTGGAATTTATGAAAATAAAAGCTTCTTTTCTGGGCATAAAAAAATACTATAGAGACCAAAAACTTATAATGGATACCATAGTCAAAGGAGAAAATTATCTCTTAACTTATCCAAATTCACAATATGCTCCATTAGTAGACAATATGCTTATACGTCTTAAAATGGGCCAGTATCTATTAAATGAAAATATAGCTTCTTTGTATGACCGCACAGGTAAAGAAGAAGCCGCTAGAATTTATAGAGAAAAAAATAGCGTATATCCTATCAAAATGGAAGATATCGGTATGCCTGAAGAAGGTTTTTTTGATTTTATGTTTTAACAATTTAGAATATTTTTTTTAAACAAATATATCAAAAGGAGAAAATACTTATGCATTTAAGTGATTATGATTCTTTTCCGGCATCACTTCCTGTTGTTGTAGAAGACGAGATTTTTTTATATCCATTTATGATAAGCCCTATCTTTTTGGCATCACAAAAAGATATTGATGCAGCGTCTTTTGCTATGGAAAATAACTCTTTATTATTCGTCGTAAGTTCTAAAAGCGGCAAAGAAGGCAAAAGAGAACATGACGATTTGTATAAAACTGGTGTCATAGGTTCAATTATGCGTAAAGTACAATTGCCTGACGGCAGAGTCAAGATACTTTTTCAAGGCTTGTCAAAAGGAGAAATTATAACTTTTGAAGATGCAGAATTCAATAAAGCCTTAGTGTCTGTGATAGAGCCATTGCCGTATAATCAATTAAAAATAGATGCTCTGATGGATATCCTTAGAGATGGAGTAAAAACATTATCATCTGTCAATACAAATTTTCCGATAGATTTGGTAAGAGCAATAGAGGACAATGGTGAGCCATATCGCATAGCAGACCTGGTCTCATCAATGCTAAAGCTGGATAAGGATAGTGCCTATAGAATTTATATCGAAAATGATATAGAAAAACGCCTTATTGCACTTATTGACATCATAAATGCCCAAGTAGAAGCAGCCAAAGTCCAAAAAGAGATCCGCAATAAAGTTAATACAAAGATCGAACAGCACAATAAAGAGTATTTCCTAAAAGAACAGCTCAAGCAAATACAAAAAGAGTTAGGAAGCGATACTCAAAAAGAAGAAGAGATAGCTGCTTTTAGAGAAAAAATAGAAGCTCTTAAGCCTCATGTCGGCGAAGATGCATTCAAAGAGATCAATAAACAGCTAGACCGCTTGTCTAGAATGCATCCTGAGAGTGCAGATGCAAATATACTGCAGAGTTATCTTGAGTGGGTATTAGAGATGCCGTTTGGCAAGTTTGGCAAAAAAAAGGTAGATGTAGGTGAAGTATCAAGAGAATTAGACAAAGATCATTATTCGCTCGAAAAGCCAAAAGACAGGATACTGGAATTTTTCTCTGTTAAATCTTTGGCCCAAACGCGCAAAATGAGCACAAAAGATACAAATGGAGCTATTTTATGTTTTGCAGGGCCTCCGGGGGTCGGTAAGACATCATTGGCAAATTCAATAGCCACTGCGTTAAAAAGACCTCTTGTTCGTATTGCATTAGGAGGCTTAGAGGATGTAAATGAGCTAAGAGGGCATCGCAGAACATATGTAGGGGCTATGCCCGGACGTATTGTACAAGGATTTATAGAGGCTAAAAAAATGGATCCTGTCGTTGTGCTTGATGAGATAGACAAAGTAGGAAGAACTTCCAGAGGTGATCCGACGGCTGTATTGTTGGAGATCTTGGATCCTGAACAAAATACTCATTTTAGAGATTATTATCTTAATTTTAATATTGATCTGAGTAAAGCTATTTTTATTGCAACAGCTAATGATGTTAGTAAAATTCCTGCACCCCTAAGGGATAGAATGGAGTTCATAACACTTAGCAGTTATACTCCAAAAGAGAAATTTGAGATCGCAAAAAGATATTTGATACCCCAAGAACTTAAAAAGCATGCTCTTAAAATTGATGAGGTCAATATAGCGGATAATGCACTAAAGGCTCTTATCGAGGAGTATACAAGAGAAGCCGGTGTAAGAAATTTGCGTCGTAAAATAGCAGGTATTATGCGCAAAAGTGCCAGATTGCTGCTGGAAAACAAGAAAAAGAAAAGCATTCATATAACCATGAAAAATCTTGAAAGCTTTGCGGAGAAAAAAGTATTTGAAATCGTAGCAGTTGATGCTGAACCAAAAGTAGGCGTAGTAAATGGTCTTGCCTGGACGGCTGTGGGCGGCGATGTATTGATCATAGAGGCTATCAAACTCAAAGGCAAAGGAGCATTGCAGCTTACAGGAAGTTTGGGCGATGTTATGAAAGAATCAGCCCACATAGCCTATAGTGTGGCCAAAATACTTATAGATCAAAAGAAACTAGAAGTTGCTAAAGACATCGATGTTTCAGATGAAAAAGAGAAAATCGAATATTATAAAAGATTTGATTTGCATCTGCATGTGCCAGAAGGCGCCACACCAAAAGATGGGCCAAGTGCGGGTATAGCAATGGTCACAGCTATCGCTTCAATATTGAGCGGCAAAGGAGTGGATAGTAAAGTAGCAATGACGGGTGAAGTTACGTTGACCGGTAAAGTGTTGCCTATAGGCGGATTAAAAGAAAAATTGATCGCAGCGTATAAAGCAGGCGTCAAAAAAGCCCTGATCCCTTCTAAAAATTTTGAAAGAGATCTAGACGAGATCCCGTCAGAAGTAAAAAACCATCTGGATATTATCCCGGTTTCAACCATTGAAGAGGTACTGAAAATAGCATTGGTAAAGTCATAAGCATCTAGCTTATGACCATTATAATTGATCTATGGTTTTCTACTTTTTAATTCTTCAATAGCATTTGCAGTTATGATATTAATGCTATCATGAATATCATCAAGTTTATCTATTGTTTCTTCATCTGTTATCAGCATATCGTATTTGTTATTTTTTAATTCTTCTAACAATAAAGACGAATCATCCAATCTTGTAACAGAATATCCCATATTTTGCGCAGCTTTTGCAATAATTTTGCTTTCCAGATCATTCATTTTTGATATCAATATCTCATTTGTAGAAATCTTAGAATCGTTAATATCTAATGTCGTATCTAATGTATTTGTTTCATCTTCTAAATAAGATTGGTCGATATTAGATCTTGCTGTTGTGTCTTGATTGTCAAACAATACTTTAATGATCTTAGAAAGCGTGAGAGGTTTAAAGATAATATTTTCTTCACTTAAGCCCAATTGTTCTAATTTGTCTTTATTTGATAGTTTGCTCATTACAATTATTTTGCTTTTATCGATCGTTGGCAAAGATTCTATAATTTCAGGGTCAGCTTTATCAATATCTATCAAACAAAACTTACATTTGTCTTTTTCGCTAAGTGAATTTGCTTTTTTAATCGATTTAAATATTTTTACCTTTGCGCCAAAAAATTTGAGGTAATTTTTGATGTAATCAGCCAGATTTGAAGAAATATTTTCATCCTCATAAAATCCGATCGTGGTATTGGAAAGGATATCTTCGAGATTATTTTCTATTGCTATTTCTTCTATAGGCAATGTAAAATAAAAAGCAGTACCTTTATCTAATTCGCTTTCAACTTCAATATGACCGCCGATCATCTGTGCAAATTGATTAGACTGTGCAAGTCTAGAGTCATTACTGCTATTATCTTGAGAAAATGGTTCCAAAATTTGTTCTTGCTCTTCTTTTGTCATGCCCGCACCATTATCTTGTATTTTGAATACAAGTGTACTTGTCATGATATTATCAAGTGACTCTTCGTTGATTTTGTGAATTTCAACATTAATTTCACCATCTGCTTTTGCGGATAGGATAGCATTACTTAATAGATCATTTAATATCTCTTTTATTTTGTTCAGATTCCCTTTTAGTTGCTGGCTAATTTTTGGGTCTATATAAAAGTTGATATCAATATTTTTTTCAATAGCATTTTGCGCATATACCTCTATAATGTTTTCAAACTCTTTGAGCGTATCAAAAACAATATTGTCGCTACCAGTTTCAATAGCTGTATATTTGTTTTTCTTTATAGGATCTATAAATTCTTTTATTATGTCGTAGGATTGATTTTTGCCTTCAAAAGTATCAAGTTTCAAAGCTGATAACTTATCATTTTGAGCATGTGAGACATTTTTTACAGCATATTCAAACAGTTCGATCAGTTTGATCGTATTTTTTAATTCTTGATTTGAAGTAATATAGCCGTATATGAGCAGTATGAGGCCAAGGATAATAATACCGCTTGCACTTATAGTTAATATTAGATGCTTTTGATCATTTATATCAAATTGCGGGTAAATAGTGAATAGTAAATAACCAGCCAACCCCGTCATTATCAAGATAGGCAGCAAGCTTATTAGTTTTAGTCTATTTCGTATAGTCATGTTATTTGCCTTTATTCGTTTTTCATAAGTTCTTCAAATGCAACAAACTGAGCCCAGAATTTTTTAATTAGAGGTTCTGCTTGCTTAATATCATCATTGTATTGCAACTCCAAAAGCGATTGCGCAAGGGGGGTGATATATAAATTGCTTGCAACTCCTTTGAGCAGACGAGCAGTTTTTTTAATTCTTTCAATATCTGCTTTTTCATATGCTTCTATAAAATTGGCAGCTTCTGCGTGACACTGTTCAATAAAATCTTTAATAAAATCCTTGACTATATCATGTGGAAGAGATAACGAATCGGCTGTTTCATCCAATGAAAAATCAAATTTTACAGGTGTAATATTTGACAGATCTATGCTGCCTCCTGATTGCTGCTCTAAAATCTCATTTTTGATTTCATTTGCTGCATCATCATCTTCTTCTAATCCTGCAGGCTCGATAACTTCTTGAGTGAGATCGGTATCATTGGTTTGAGATGTTGCTGCATCCATAGTTTCCTGCTTGAGATCAATATCATTGATATCAGCTAACATATCTTCATTTTCTGTTGAAATTTGCTCAATTGCATTGTAAAAATCTTCTATATTTTCTTTCGTTGCAGATGAGCTTATTGTTGAGACTAGATTTGAGATATTTTCAGGCAAATGAAGAACATCGGAGAGATGTACTATAAAACCAATGGCTGATTTTTGTATATCTTTGTTGTTGCTTTCAAGATCTTTTCTCAGCGACTTGACCGTTTGTATATATTCTTTTAGAAAAGTAATATAATCAGTTTTGGATAGTCCCATCTTTTGGCTTATTGCATGCGTATCAAGATCAATTGATGATGGTTCGATTTTTGCAGTATCATATACAGCAACACTTTCTTGGGGCTGTATTTCAACATCGGCAGCAACACTTTCTTGTGGTTGTATTTCAACGTCGACAGCAACGCTTTCTTGAGGTTGTGCTGTAATATAAGTTGTTTCATTTGGCGTGGTTTTTTGCAATTCTTCTTGGCTGTTTTTACTTTCATTAAATGTGATATCTGTAAAAACCGAATTATCGGTATTTGCATTCGGAGATATATCTTCTTGCTCCTTAATTGTCTCATTGTATGATGACACCACTTCTTTTTGTTCGCTAAAAGTTTCTTCTAGTGTATCTGTATCAGTTTTAATCTCATCTTTTGGAATTTCGGTTAAAATTTTTATGATCTTGCTTTGCGACAATAGACCGCTAATCTCAAAGCTTTCTATTTCATAGAATCTTATATCTCCCAAATTGGCAATTGTAACTTTGTCTTCTTCAAAAGCTATATCAATGGCTCCGCTGGCTATCTGTCGGTAAAGCTCTATAAGATTTGCTGATCTTAGCAGAGAAAAAAACTCTTTATCGGCAGCTATTATGTCTTTGGTTTGATTAATAATGCAATACATTATCTAAACTCCTTATTATGAAACTCTGCGTTGCCCGTCTATTATTAAATGGTTTTTATTATAATATCGAAACTATAAGTATAACGATACAATAAAAATGTTAAAAAATAGAAACAATAAGTGTTCAGGCTTCTTCTTTTATGGCTGAGGCTATCTTCTTGTTTGTTATATAAGCTATCTCTTCAAACGATGCATTATGTATAGCTTCAAAAGAGCCAAAATGATTCAATAGTTTTGCAAGTGTGGCTTTGCCTATACCCTTTGTTTCCAATAATTGGCTTTGTATCATGATCTTTCTCTTTTTTTGACGATGAAAACTAATAGCGTATCTATGTGCTTCATCTCTTAATTTTTGCACAAAATGAAGTCTTTCATCTGTGGATAATAGTGAAAACTTATCGTCTGCTGTGTAAATAGTGTCTTTTGCTGCACCTTTTGCGCGATGAGCTTTAGCGTCTATTTTTTCTTTGGCAATAGCGATGACATCTATGTTTACTCCAGCATCTTTTAAAAGTCCTTTGGCTAGACCAAGTTGTGCTGTTCCGCCATCTAAAATCCAAAGATTTGGAGGCGGGTTTTCTCCAAAGTCACTAATGCGCCTAGATAGCAGCTCTCTCATTTGGCCGTACTCGTCTTTGGCTTCCAATATATATCTTCGATAACTGTTTTTGTCCCAATTTCCTTCATCCCATACTATCATAGCTCCTACACTTGCTTCTCCTTGATGGTGAGAGTTGTCAAAGACCTCTATGCGATATGGCAGTTCTTGGAGTTCAAAAATGGTTGCCAGTTTCGATTCAATATTATTGTCTTGGAGTCTTGATCTTTGAATCAGTAATTCTTTTGCATTTGTAAGAGCAAGCTCTATAATTTTTGCTTTATGTCCTTTTTTGGGATTGATAATAGATATTTTTTTGCCTAATCGTTTAGATAGTAATTGCGAAAGCTCATCCATCTCTTGAAAATTATCTGCTACTATTATCGTGCCTGGTACATCCGGCACAAAAGCCTGATATGTTGAGATTATCGCTTGAGTGTAAGCTTCGCTAGGATCGTAAAATTCATTGAATCTAAAGAAACTGTGGTCGCTAGAAATTACTTTGCCATTTCGAATAAACAGCTTGATTACTACTCCTTTGTCATGTGAAGCAACTATGGCAATTGCATCACAATTTTCTAAAGAAGCAGTATCTAGAGTAGAAAAGAGAGTAAGCGAAGAGATGATTTGCTGAGCATCCCTAAGTTTTGCTGCCTCTTCATATCTTTCTTGCGAGGCCAAGAGCATCATTCGATCAGATAATGCTTCTACCAAGTTTTGGCGTTTTATGATGCTTTCTTTTGCATCCTTGACTATTTTAGCATACTCTTGTATAGTGATTTTGTTTTCGCATGGAGCCAGACATTTGCCTATTTGATGAAATAGGCAAGCTTTTTTACCTTTAATGCAACTCTTTTTTTGCACAAGAGGATAGATTTCATAAAGCGCATCTAGCAGCACTTTTGCTCCGGATGGGAATGGGCCGTAATAAGTGATATTTTTGCCCTTTATAATTTTTCTGGTTATTTCAAATCTAGGAAATTTTTCTGATTCGTCTATACAGATATATGGATATGTTTTATCATCTCTGAGCAAGATATTGTATTTTGGCTTCAGTTGTTTAATTAGTGAGTTTTCCAATATAAGAGCATCTTCTTCGCTCTCAACAATTATATATTCTAGTGAAACTACCTCGCTAAGCATTTTGATCAAACGGTGTGAGAGAGCAGGGTTTGGCATAAGTTCTGGTGTAAAACGCCAATAACTTTTAACTCGATTTTTGAGATTTTTAGCTTTGCCTACGTACAAAAGTTTACCATTGCTGTCAAAATATTGATATATTCCGGCATTGTGCGGAAGAGTACGGATCACTGATTGCATTTTATATCTTTTACTATACTAGAAAAAAGAGTCTTTAATTCTTCATCATGATAGTCAAATCTAAAATTGCCTTGTGCTTTTTCGCCATAATGGGGCACGGTGTCCAAATCATCGGTTACCTTAGGTGCATAATGTTTAGAAATAAAAAACTCAACCTTTTTAATTTCCGGAAAAAGACACTCTTTATCATGTTCTGATAACCCTATTAATATGCTTTTTAATAAATCTCTATTATAATCAAGTTCCATTTTGTATCCTGGGTGCGAGAGAGCAACCAAGAGAATGTCATTTTTGATAGTTACAAAGGCTATGGCTTTTTGAAAACGAGGTGGAAGCAGTGCTAAAAATTTGCCATAGCATTGATATCGAACAAGGGGGACAAATTGAGATTGTCGCGTCAACTCGGAAAATATATTTTTAGCTGTTTTCATATGATAATTATAGCATCTATTTGCTGTGTATCATTATCAGGATGTGGGTATAAAACACCACCCAAATATGTACCTGATGTTAATTATGCCATGCAAAACGAAGGGAAATAGATGTCAAAATATGATGTTATTATTATTGGTGCCGGCATAGCAGGGCTGTATGCCGCTATGAATCTTCCAAAAAGCAAAAAAGTGCTTGTTTTGTGCAAAGATATTCCATGGGAGTGTAATACATTTTATGCTCAAGGCGGTATTGTGACAGCATTGGACGAGGCTGATATAGCCGTTCATGTGCACGATACTATAGAAGCCGGAGCTCACCATAATCTCAAAAAGATCGTTCAAATACTTTCAGAAACATCACTCAAAACTACTGCCGATATCATATCTAAGGGTATGAAGTTTGACACTGATGCCAAAGGCAATCTGTTATATACCAAAGAAGCAGCCCATTCTGTGGCTAGGATTGTTCATGCAGGGGGCGATGCTACAGGAAGATATCTTCATCATTTTATGATGACACAAAATCAACATCTTTTGGAGCAAAATTCACTTGTTTATGATCTGCTTATACAAGACGGCAGATGTTATGGGGTCAAAGCCACGATAAATTATCAACCTACCACCATTTATGCTGATACTGTTATTATTGCAAGCGGCGGTGTAGGCTCTCTTTATGAGTATAATACCAACTCCAGAACAGTCAGTGCAGATATTCATGGTATTTGTGTAGAAAAAGGGATAGCGCTTAAAGATATGGAGTTTATGCAGTTTCACCCTACTGTTTTTATAAAAACACCGTATGCGAGAAAACTTCTTCTCACCGAAGCATTGCGCGGAGAAGGAGCTTATGTGGTCAATGAGGCAGGAGAGCGATTTTTGTTCGAATATGATGAAAGAGGGGAGCTTGCCAGCAGGGATATCGTTTCTCGTGGCATATTTGACTATAAACGCCGCACTAAGCAAGAAGTTTATTTGGATTTTTCTATGTTCAAACCAAAATGGTTTCATGAGAGATTTCCAAATATTACTCGTACCTTCGCTTCGGTTGGTTATGATTTTCCAAAAAATCGTGTACCGATATCTCCTGCATTTCACTATGCCAATGGAGGAATAGCATGCAATAGCCATGGTGTAGTTCCGGGGATAACGGGACTTTATGTTGTAGGCGAAGCTGCGCGTACCGGAGTGCATGGAGCAAATAGATTGGCATCAAACTCTTTATTGGAAGGAATGGTGTTTGCCAAAAGAGCAGTAGATCATATACTCTCGCATGAAACTCATATTGCTACAATGCCAAAATTTGATAAAGATTACGGCAATATCTTGCATAAAGAAAATGATAAAGAATACAAACATAAACTTCGTCAGATCATGTGGGATGAGGTAGGTATTATGCGTACTACTAAAGGTTTACATCATGCCAGAAACTGTGTTTATGATCTTAAAAACAGAGAGATAGGTCGATTGCTGCAACTTAGGCTCAATACCGCCTCGGCTATTGTTGATGCCGCACTTTCACGAAAAGAATCACTAGGCACACATTACATAGAGCAAGAAGAACAAGATATTTAGTTTTGTGAAGATTAAAAATTTGCGTCACACAATTTTTATTAACCATCTCTTTTGCCGGCATAAAGAGAGAAATTCAGAATTAATCTACTAAAGGTATAATTACATTATTAAAACAAACAGGAAGTATGATGAAAAATGTACCTTTGGTAATATTAGATTTTGGCTCACAATATACGCAGCTAATCGCTAGAAAATTACGTGAAAGCGGAGTTTATTGTGAAGTTGTCCCTTATAGAGAAAAAATAGAGGATATTAAAGCCAAAAATCCACAAGGTATCATTCTCTCAGGAGGCCCGGCTTCTGTATATTCCGAGGATGCTTATAAGCCAGATGACGGTATTTGGGATCTTGGGTTGCCAATACTGGGTATTTGCTATGGTATGCAGCTAATGACCCAGCATTTTGGCGGAGAAGTAGTGCCGGCAGATCATCATGAGTACGGCAAAGCAAAATTGAATATTATCGCATCATCGCCTATTTTTAATGGGGTTGACAATGATTCTGTCGTTTGGATGAGCCATGGTGACAGAGCTACTGCCATACCGGCAGGATTTGAAGCTATCGGAGTGAGTGAAAATTCTCCGTATGCTGCTATAGCAAATGAAGACAAAAAACTTTATGCTTTCCAATTTCATCCAGAAGTTCATCACTCAGCAGATGGTGTCATTATGCTCAAAAACTTTGCCAAATATATTTGCGGATGCGAGAGTACATGGAATATGGGAAGTTTTGCAAAAGAAAAAATTACTCAGATAAAAGCTCAAGTAGGGTCAAGAAAAGTGTTATGCGGAGTGAGCGGCGGAGTAGATAGCTCTGTAGTAGCTGCACTTTTGCATGAGGCATTACCATCAGATCAGCTTGTTTGTGTATTTGTGGACCAAGGTTTACTTCGCAAGGATGAAGCTTCACAAGTGCAGGATATGTTCCGTATGCTTGGCATAAACCTTATCACCATCAATGCCCAAAAATTATTTTTAGATAAATTAGCCGGCGTCACCGATCCAGAGAAAAAACGCAAAATTATTGGTGAAACTTTTATAGAGGTATTTGATGAAGAGGCTAAAAAACATACAGATGTATCTTTTTTGGCCCAAGGCACATTATATACCGATGTCATAGAATCAGTTTCTGTAAAAGGACCATCTAAGACCATAAAATCACATCATAATGTCGGCGGGCTGCCTGATTGGATGACATTCGAGCTTGTTGAGCCTCTTAGAGAGATATTTAAAGACGAGGTACGTAAACTTGGCCTTGAGCTTGGGCTGCCTCGTGATATGATAGGCCGTCATCCATTTCCTGGCCCAGGACTTGCTATTCGAGTCATGGGAGAAGTTAATGAAAATGCTCTTAGATTGATAAGAGAATCAGATGCTATTATGCAGCAAGAGCTAAAAGCATCTGGATATTATGATAAAGTATGGCAAGCATTTACTGTACTTTTAAATGTAAGTTCGGTCGGCGTCATGGGCGATAATCGTACTTATGACAATACCGTGTGTGTACGAATGGTAGAGTCAGTTGACGGCATGACGGCAACCTTTGCCCATGTACCTCACGACGTACTTGAAAGTATCAGCCGCCGTATCATAAATGAAATAGACGGTATCAATAGAGTAGTTTATGATATAAGTTCAAAGCCGCCTGCAACGATCGAGTGGGAATAGTCTTATCTATTTCTTCACTTCATCTAAGCCTTACTCAATCGGTCACATACTAGGTGTATGCTCCCTCTTCGTAAGAGCTTAGCTAAAGCAAATAAATAGCAAGACTAAAAAAGCTCTTTTTGTAATCTATTTCCCAACTTCGCAGTAATCACATTTATAGTAAGTCAAGTCAAACTTGAAATGTCATCTTGAACTTGTTTCAGGATCTATTCTTATTTGATCGTTAATTTTTGCAGCAACATTAGATCTAATCCAAACTGAACTTAAAAGCAAAATTCTAAAAGATAAATAAATAAAAATATATTTTTCATTTAATATTATCTATAAAAATAAAAAATTATAAATTTTTTTAAAAAAATGCACAAAACCTCAGAATTTGCACTATAATATAAATTGAGAAGCATATGCTTTTACATTACATTGGTCAAAGGAGATGTTATGAATATGATGAATATTACGAAACTAGTTGCAATTAGTATTATTGCCAGTCTATTAATGTTTACCGGTTGTTCTCGAACAGGAGCATTTCTTGGTGGCGCAGCCGTTGGTGCACTTATAGTTGCTGCATACGATCATCCTAGATATCGTGACAGACCTTATTATCATTGGCACGGGAAATACTATTACGGAGGAACACATATGAGAAATGGATGTTATCGTTATAAAGGCGATACATTGTGCGGCGGACGCTATTATAATTATTGAAGATCAAATTTAACCATGGGTTTTTTGCCCATGGCGTCTTTTTAAAATGAATAAAGCATAAAAAACTTTCTTGCCTCTTTTTTACAATCCATTGCATTGTTATTTGTGTCGAATAAGATATATTTTGGAGTATTTTATCTTTAGAATAAAACCAACACTAATTTCTACAATATAAAATAATGTGCTAATATAAGGAGATATCAATAGGCATATTTGCCTATTGATATAGTTAATATCAGTATGGATAATATGGATAGTAGCGCCCGCCATAGAGTCTGCGATCTTGGTAATAATAGTACCCGTTACGGTAGGTTCCTCCGTAATAGTATCGATTATTGTAATAATAATAAGGTCTGTCTCGATATCGTGGATAATTATACGAACCTATAATTATGGCCGCAGCTGCGCCTACAGCCGCACCTGTTGCAAATGCGCGTTCACTGCGTGTACACCCTGTAAAAAATAGCATACTAGCAACAATACTTATTGCACCCAAATGTTTGACTTGTATACTGCTCATAATATCTCCTTTGATAATATTCCAAATGCTATAGTATAAATGTGGAGATTTTGTGTATTTTTCAAAGCAATAACCTTTAGTGATAACAACTCAATTTTATTATAAATTTCAACTAAACTTCTTGCAAATTTGTCTAAAATGTATTATAATTTCAAAAAATTATTGAAAAAAGGATAGTTTATTATGGCAAAGAGACAATATCAAACAGAAATAGGTCAATTGCTTCATTTGATGACGCATTCATTGTATTCAAATAAAGAGATTTTTGTGAGAGAATTGGTGTCGAACTCCAGCGATGCTATAGATAAATTTAATTACTTCCACCTTACTGATGATAAGTTCAAAAGCGAAGAGTGGAATGGCATGATATCCATTACGATAGACAAGGAAGACAATTCCATTACGATAAGTGATAACGGTATAGGCATGAATGAAGATGATTTGGTATCAAACATTGGAACCATAGCTAAATCAGGCACAAAATCTTTTATTGAAAATTTAACCGGAGATGCCAAAAAAGATAGTAATCTTATTGGACAATTTGGTGTTGGATTCTATTCTGTATTCATGGTCGCTAAAAATGTGGATGTTATCACTAAAAAAGCCGGAGAAGAGCAAGCATATAAATTCAGCAGTGATGGAACCGGCGAATTTGAGATCAGCCCCGTGACTAAAGAATCTCATGGCACAGTGGTTTATATCAAACTGAAAGATGATGAAAAAGAGTTCACGAGTCCATGGAGAATTAAAGAGATAGTTAAAAAATATTCAAATCATATAGCATATCCTATTACTTTAAACTACAAAGAAGAAGAGGCGCTTGGCGAAGGGGAAGCAAAAGAGACCAAGATAATAGATAAAAGTGAACAGATAAATGCCGCAAAAGCACTTTGGACTATGGGTAAAAGTGAACTTAAAAAAGAGGATTATGCAGAGTTCTACAAAAGCATATCTCACGGCGACAATGAACCGTTAACTTATTTGCACAATAAAGCCGAAGGTGCTAATGAATATACTACACTATTTTATATTCCGAGCAAAGCACCAATGGATATGTATAGAGCCGATTGGGAGCCTGGTGTTAAATTGTATGTAAAAAGAGTCTTTATAACCGATAGCGATAAAGAGCTTTTGCCTTCGTATCTTAGATTTGTAAGAGGTGTTATAGATTCGTCAGATCTGCCTTTGAACGTAAGTCGTGAGATATTGCAGGAAAACAGGATACTAGCCAATATCAAACAAGCTTCTACCAAAAAAATACTACAAGCTATATCCAAACTCGAAGGTGAAGATATGGATATATTCACTGCAGAATATAACCGAACTATAAAAGAAGGCATTTATAGTGATCATATGAATAAAGAATTACTGCTTGATATAGTACGATATAAAAGTTCCAGCGAAGTTGGACTTGTAAGTTTGGAGAGTTATATAAGTAGAGGCAATAGCGAGACAAAAGAGATATATTATATCATAGCAGAAAATGAAAAAATAGCTAAAGCTTCTCCGCTGCTTGAAGCATATAAAAAAGCAGGTATCGAAGTGCTTATTATGGATGATAAAGAAGTAGATGAGATAGTAACTCCTGCAATAGGAACCTATAAAGAATGGACACTCAAAGATATATCTACTGTTGAGGCGCCATCAAGTAAAAGCGCAGAGGAGCAAGAAACGATCAATGAGAGCATGAAGCCTCTTGTCCTAAAGATCAAAGAAGTTTTAGGAGATGCAGTAAAAGAGGTCAAGGTATCTGCTAGACTCATAGATAGCCCGGCATGCGTACTCAAAGACAGTTCAGACCCAATGGCAAGCATGGCTCATCTATTTCGGCAAATGGGTCAAGAAATGCCTGCAATTCCATTGATCCTTGAAATCAATCCTGATCATGAGATGATTAAAAAATTATCATCATTGGAAGATAAAGCTGTGTTTGATGATATGGCGTGGGTGCTGTTTGATAGTGCACGCATAGCAGAAGGGCTCGAGGTTGAAGAGAAGTCACAATTTGCCCAAAGAGTAGCCAGAATAGCAAGCAAAGCTTTGTAGTAATTTAATTTTTACCGCAGATTTCGTATAAAATCGTTGCAGTCTAGCTTATAAATTTTTATTCTTTATACCTTTCTTTTTACAAAGAAAGGCACCCAAAGAAAATCGTCATTTTCGCGAATCGCTCACACTTGTGTATGCACTACTGCCACAAGTGCGGCTTTCAAGGAGCGCTCAAATGACATTATTTGTTATTTGACGATTTTTGTGCTACTTTTTCTCTTGCGCTTTTACTCTCTGTGAGAAAAAGTAGCAAAGAAAAAACATCCCTACTGATAATAATTTTAGATGTAACCTTTTTGTTACTGTTTGCAAATAAAATCCTCTCATGCAATACAGATCAATATTTATATCAGATATTCATTTAGGTACTAGGTTTTCTAAGGCAGAGGAGTTTTTAAACTTCCTTAAACACACAGAATCTGAAAATCTCATCTTTGTGGGTGACATCATAGACGGATGGGCGATAAAAAGGAAATTCAGATGGCTGCAATCACATTCTGATATCATCCAAAAAGTTCTCAAAAAAGCCAGGAAAGGCACAAAGGTATTTTTGATTACCGGCAATCACGATGAGTTTTTGCGTCCTTTTGCACCGCTTTTGATGGGAGACAATCTTGAGATCGTAAATGAGTTAAGCTATACGGCAATAGACGGCAAACAATACCTGATCACTCATGGAGATTTTTTTGACAGTATTACGATGACTCACCGATGGCTTGCGATCGTTGGAGATATAGGCTATGATTTTGTATTATTTATAAATCATATACTCAATAATTTTCGCAAAAAATGCGGCATTAAAAGATATTGGTCGTTTTCAAAATATATAAAAGATAATGTCAAAAGCTCAATAAGTTTTATTAATCATTTTGAAGAGATATTGGCAACCCATGCAAAACACAAAAAATATGATGGTGTCGTATGCGGGCATATTCATAAACCAGAATCCAAGATGATAGAAGATATAATGTACTATAATTGCGGTGATTGGGTCGAAAATTGCAGTGCTGTTGTGGAGCATCATGACGGCAGATTTGAGATAATTCGTTGGGAGAATATATGAGTGAAATTTCACTTGCGCTTTCCGGAGGAGCAGCTAGAGGCGCATATCATTTAGGCGCATTGCAATATATTGATGATAATGATATAAAGATAAAAGCTATTTGCGGAACATCGATAGGGTCCATAATAGGCACAAGCTATGCTGCTGGAGTAAGTCCTCGCAAGCAATTGGAGATTTTTAAGTCAAAAGAATTTAGAGAGATATTTTCTTTTAATTTTTTTCATAATTCTATATTTAGTATCAATTCCAAAGCCGCTATTTTGGAACAATTGATGCCGATAAATAATCTAGAAGAGCTAAGTATCCCTGTGTGTTTTAGCGCAGTTGATCTAAATACCGGGGAAGAGTTGTTTTTTTCTCAAGGAAAGCTGCCCGAGATCTGTTTGGCTTCTTCGGCACTTATTCCAATGTTTGAGCCGGTGAAGTACAATGGGTTGATATTGGGTGATGGCGGTCTTATAAATCATATGCCTATTAAGCCTCTTTTAGAGCATCCTTATCCAATAGTCGGGATTAATCTTCATCCCTTAACAGTATCGCATAAACAAAACAATATTTATAATTTTATAAAAAGAGCGATATATTTAAAAACATATTCTAATTCCGGGGACAGTCAAAGCAAATGTGATATTTTTATTACTAATGACAAGCTGCGTAATTATTCTCTATTTTCATTAAAGCATTTAGATGAGATGTTTACGATGGGATACCGTGATGCAGAAAGTTTACTTGATATTTACGATACAATGCCAAATTAAATATTTTCAGTTTGCAAGGAGCATTGTTTGATAAAAATTTTTATTTATGCTGTCGTAATCTTTGCGGGTATTCAGTTTATCACTATTGACACCAAAGAGCATATCACATCCGATCCAAAGGATGAAATTGTAGTTAGCAATGAAATAAAAACTATATTAAAAAGATCATGCTATGATTGTCATTCAAATAATTCTACAATTCCTTGGTATGGAAATATAGCACCGTCTTCTTGGCTGGTAAGATTACATATAAATGACGGCAGAAAAATATTGAATTTTTCAGAATTTAAAAAATATGATGCCGAAAAACAAAAAGATATTTTTGATAGAATAGAGGATTCAGTAGTTATTAGAATGCCTCTTGCTAGTTATGTTTGGCTGCACAAGGGCGCTAGCTTGAGCCAAGAAGATAAAGCTAAGCTAAAAGCTTGGAGCAAAGAAGAGTTTAATAAAATATAATAATTTGATATTCTAACAAAATACTATATCTATATTATTACCATAATCTTTAGGTAATTATTTTTTAGCAGTTTTGTGCATAAATGTGTTACAATTTTTGCACAGTTTCATTTAAAAGGATTTTGTTTGGCTAGTAAAATATCACCACAAAAAAAGGCAACCATTGTCTCGAGCAGTATAGCTTTTTTATTGGTGAGTATAAAGTTAGCAGCCGGTTTGCTTGGCGGGTCAGTTGCAGTATTGGCTTCCGCAATTGATTCATTGCTTGACTTTCTTGTATCTATATTTAATTTTTTTGCCATAAAAAAAGCAGAAGAAAACCCAACTAGCAGTTTTCAATACGGCAAAGGCAAGATCCAAGGTATTGCTGCAGTAATAGAAGGTACTATCATATCTCTATCTGGTTTGTTCATTATCTACAAAGCGATAGAAAAGATATATATAGGCAGCACAACCGAGTTGCTAGGCCCATCTATTGCCATTATGATCTTTTCTATCGTGATAACATTTTTTTTGGTGCGTTATTTGTTGCATGTTGCCAAACAGACAGACAATTTGGTTATAAAATCCGATGCGCTTCATTACCAAAGTGACCTTTGGAGCAATAGTGTTACTCTTTTGGCGTTAGTGTTGGTTTGGGCGACAGGACAAAATATAATAGATGCCATTTTGGGTTTATGTATAGGTATATATATTATATATTCTGCCAGTGAGATTATCGTAGACGGCACAAAGATATTGCTTGATCATGCCTTGCCTGATGACCAGGTAGCCGCAATAGAGGATATTCTCGATCATCATCCTGAAATTAATAGCTATCATTGGCTTAAAACTCGTACCGATGGAACTGTAAATTTTGTAGAGTTTCATATGGTTTTGCGTCCAAATATGCTGCTTTTGGAGGCTCATCGCATAGCAGAACAGGTTGAGGAGCGGATGATGGCAATTGATCCTCTCAAAAAATGGGTTATCACGCCGCATTTTGATCCTTATGATGATGAAGAGATCAATGATGCTTTATTTTCAAACGGCTCATTAAATGGTTTAAACAAGGAAAACTGACGCATGATATATCTTTTATCTTCCTCTTTCTATGACGGCGTAGAGAATTTGCCCATGATAGAGTTTGTGGCAACGGTGGATAATGTAGATCTTTTATCTTATGATATATTGCTATTTACTTCTCAAAATGCCGTGTCTATACTAAATGAGATAAATCCGACGTGGTTAGATTTGCCATGTATTGCTATAGGAAGCCAAACTGCCAAAAAGATAAAGCAGCTTGGCGGTTTGGTTGCAGGGGTTAGCGAATCATATTATGCTTCAAGTCTGTCACAAATGATCAAAGAAAAATTTGCAAACAAAAAAATATTATATATACGCCCAAAAGAGATAGCTTCAGATGCTTTGTTGTCTTTAAAGGATCATGGTATAGACATCGATAATATAATAATATACGAAACCAAGTGTAAAAATTATACTATTAGCCATAAACCCAAAAAGGGTGCCGTTATCATAGTCACATCCCCGTCTACTATAAAATGTTTTGTAGAAAATTTTGGTTCATTTGAGGGATATAAAGTTGTTGCCATAGGCGATACTACAGCAGCAGCTCTTCCTGTGGATACTAATTTTGTTATAGCATCCAAGCCGTTGATATCAGAATGTATTAAACATGCAAAAGAGATTTAGAATTCATAAAATAAACCCATCTCTAACCCCAAATAGGGTATAATTGTTTACTTCGCCTGAGTAGTTCGACCACTGTAATATTGAGGTCCAACATATTTCTTTTGCAGGACTAGTAGTAAATCGGTGTGCGGGCGGTGTCGTTTGAGTTAGTGAACCTAGCGAGAGACTGTCCCCTAAAGATTTTCTCTCTCCCGCACCGTTGGCTTTTTAGGGCCGACTTTTGGCAGAACGGCTAGTCGGGTGGAGTGTACTTTGAATCTATGGTGTCTAAGGTCATTATATATTTGAAGTAAGAAATTAAAAGAAGGAATTTATTTATGGACATTCTTATTGTCGGCAGCGGAGGCAGAGAGTACTCTATGGGGCTCGCATTGCGCAAAGACCCAAAGGTCGGGAAATTATATTTTGCTCCTGGAAATGGAGCTACTGATAATTTAGGAACCAATATTCCACTTGGCGATTTTAATATATTGGCCGATTTTGTTCAAGCCAACAATATTGAACTTACTATTGTAGGTCCAGAAGCCCCTCTCGTAGCAGGGATCGTTGATATCTTTAAAGCCAAAGGGTTAAACATATTTGGCCCGAGTGCTGAGGCTGCACAATTGGAAGGCTCAAAGATCTTTATGAAAAATTTTTTGGCTCGCCACAATATCCCGACAGCTAAATACATAGAGACTGATTCGTTGGGGAATGCATATAAATTTATAGAGACCCTAACTCCTCCGGTTGTCGTAAAAGCAGACGGTTTATGCGGCGGAAAGGGCGTTATCATAGCCCAAAGCCACGATGAGGCAAAAAGAGCAGCCGGAGAAATGCTGTCAGGCAATGCTTTTGGCGAAGCTGGGAAATCAATAGTTATCGAAGAATTTCTTGATGGATATGAACTTTCCGTATTTGCTATCTGCGATGGCAAAGATTTTGTCATATTGCCTGCGGCTCAGGATCATAAACGACTTCTTGATAACGACGAAGGCCCAAATACCGGCGGCATGGGTGCTTATGTGCCGACACCGCTTGTAAATGACGAGATTTATCGTAAATTAGAAGAGAGAGTTGTAAAGCCAACACTTGCCGGAATGCAAGAAGAAGGTATGCCGTTTACCGGAGTGCTTTTTATGGGAGTAATGGTGGTGCAAGGAGAGCCTATAATTTTGGAATACAATGTCCGTTTCGGAGATCCGGAGTGCGAAGAGATCATGCCGCTGCTCAAATCTCCAAGCGAGCTCTTTTATAAAGCAGCCACCGGTAATTTAGCAGAAGCAAATATCGAGTTTTATGACAAATATGCTGTAGGCGTTGTTATGGCAAGTAAAAATTACCCTTATAGCGAGTCTGTTCCGGCTGAAATCATTATAGACAATATAGTGCATGATGATATAGCATCAAATGCACATATATCTTTTGCCGGAGTTACCAGGGGAGATGACGGGAAACTGTATGCTACCGGCGGAAGAGTACTTGTATGTGTAGGGGTAGGTGATAGTATCGCTGAAGCACAACGAAGGGCATATATGCTGTGCGGACAGGTCCATTTTGCCGGCAAACAATGCAGAAGCGATATAGCATATCAGGCATTAAGCTGAAGAGCTAGATATGAATATCGCTCCAATCAAAAAAAGAATCGCGTCATTCATTATTGATGATTTTATTTTGTCTATCTTGATCTTTATTATATTTTATAGTCAACTATCGACTTTAACCGATACAGAAGAGCTTAGCCAATTTATGAACAATAATTTTTTTATTATAGCATCAATTAAGCTGCTTTATCATTGGGTGCTTATATGGCAAAATGGAATGACTGTTGGCAATTTTGTATTAAAGATTCGCGTTGTTGACGAAGATTACGGTATGTTATTGCCGTGGCATAAAGCACTGCTTAGATCGTTTCTTAGATTATTTAGCGAAGCAGCTTTTTATTTAGGTTTTTTGGTTGCATTCTTATCCCCAAAAGCACAAACTATGCATGATAAATTTTCAAAAGCAGTGGTAGTGGATGCTTAAAAAAGTATCTGTTGCAGCTTCTATAGCATTGATGGTGCAAGCAGGATACGCAGATGAATTATCCAATAATATAGAGCTTGTTGCAAAAGATATTAATGCTACCAAGACAACTGCAGCCGCAAACGATGATGTATTGGTATTTTATCAAAACAGTATACTTAGATCTGATAATGCATGGTTTGACAAAAATACGAATATTTTAACTCTTGACGGCAATATAGAAGCTATCGGATATGAGCAGACAAAAGAAAAAAGTTGTCATATGACGATCAATATCGCAAGCAAGGCGACCGAGTTTGATGATCTATTTTTAATAAACGAAAACAATATTTGGCTTTATACCAACAATGCATCAAAAAAAGAGGATACCTATACATTGGGCAATACGATC
>Ga0302251_1000370_pt1 | contig 44151 bp, 51 predicted proteins | sample AAG_RA_Gln_MG_FD_193534 | JGI IMG/M metagenome (GOLD analysis project Ga0302251, IMG submission 193534) | Enriched activated sludge microbial communities from anaerobic digester in WTTP, New Holstein, Wisconsin, United States - AAG_RA_Gln | ecosystem: Engineered > Bioreactor > Anaerobic >... | reverse complement strand
GTCTTTCCATGAGCGAAAAAGGTTCTCCATGGGAAAACGGATACCAGGAATCATTCTATTCGCAGTTTAAAGTTGATTTGGGAGACACCAACAGGTTTGATACATTGGGCGAGCTGGTTTATGAAATCTATCAGACTATTTGGAAATACAACAATGAGCGGATTCATACCGCTCTCAGAATGTCGCCGATTCAATTCGCTAATCATTTTTTAATCTCAGAGTTCGTGTCTAAGAAAATGGGTACTTGACAATCCGCTACAAGCAGGGCGAAAGTGAAACGAGTCTTCAGATGATCGGGCGCGAGCTTCTGAGGGAGTATTTTCACATGCCGGCGAACGGAGTCAAGGGAAGCGAAGTCCCATTTGCCATTCCTTTGGTAAATCCGGGGAACGGAGAGAAGACCGGCGTCAATTTCGAAGGGTACATCGATCTTTTGGAAGACGGGGAAACCATCGTGGAATTCAAAACATCGGTGCGGTCGATGGATCAGAAGGACGCCGACGAGCATCTGCAGCTCACCGCCTATTCCTATGCCTATTCGCAGCTCATGGGGAAAATCCCGAAGGTTCTCAAACTTGTGGCGCTTGTGAAAACTAAGAAACCGAAAATCGTGCCGCTTGAAACCAAAAGGACGGCGGCCGATCACCAGCGCTTCTTCTGCCTGGCGAGAGAGGTTCTCCATGGTATCCGCATGGGAGTCTTCTTCCCGAAGGTGAGCTTCATGTGCGCCGATTGCGAGTACCGGGGGCCATGCGCCAGGTGGGGCAGGGGATGAGAATGGTCATCCCAAAGCAACAAGGAAGCTGAATTCAGCTTCCTTTCTTTGTGTAGCGTTAATCTGAAGTTGACGGCAGAATGATCTGTGATAAGATAAAAGCATAATTAAACATCTTTGTTTATAAATAGAATGACTAATAAAAGGCGCTTTGTCATTTATGTGATTGCAATCGCACTATTTCTACTTATTGTAGTAATAATGCTACGTGGATTGTATTCATTCTATGATTTTAACAAATGTAGTTTGACACCGGAGGCAGCAGACTGCAACTAGTATTTTTAGATGATTTGTTATGCGTTTCTTTATGCTGTCTTAATGCAATTATTGTGTATTGCGGAATAACACTTTACCAGATAAAACGCATCGAATTTCATATATATTATCGTTATGATGGATCAAGTAGGCAGGCTTTATCTCTCTATTTGCATCATATCTATTAGAGCATAAATATATACGTTCGCTATCAGCTGCAATGTTCGCATTAGAACTTTCCCTATCCATGGCAAAACCATTACCAGCTTCAACAATGTCATCCCATTGGTATTCGTAGGCAACGACTTCCATATCAGGGCTGATGTATATTTTTACAAAATTCCCGTCACCAATTACCGTGCAATTGTTTATTTGTCTTTTAAAAACAACGATTACATTACCATAGGTAATCTTGGCAGGTACCCCATATACTAGACACGGATTCTCAGATATAATCCAAAGCATATGGGCAACACAAAACACAACTAATTTGCCGGTTACTTGCTATAATCGTATCATTATGATATGATTAGGTTAATTAAATGATACGATTATGCAAAAAATAACCACAAAACAACAAAAAGTCATTGAGATTTTCCTTGAAAAAGGGAAAATGCAGTCTTCTCAACTGCACGAAGAATTAAAAAGTGCCGGAGAAGATGTTTCTCTGGTGACAGTCAAAAGAGCCTTGTCGGAACTAACTGAAAAAGGCTTTTTGGAAGTATCCGGTTCGGGACGGTCAACAAGCTATGAGTTAAGCATTGCTGGACGAGTTTTGGCGGATGTTAATGCCAAACAATATGTGGCAGTCGAACCAGATAAGAGATATGGTTTTAACCAGTACAATTTCAATTTGCTGTCAAATTTTCCCGCTGATATTTTTACTGAAGAGGAGTTGGGGAAATTGGAAAAAGCTACCCGGATATACAAAAAAAGAACGGTTGGCATTTCTTCTACCATCCAGAAAAAAGAACTGGAACGTTTGGTAATTGAACTTTCCTGGAAATCGTCCAAAATTGAAGGTAATACCTACACGCTTCTTGATACGGAAAAACTAATTTTGGAAAACAAGGAGGCTCCGGGACATAGCAAGAATGAAACTCAGATGATCCTGAATCATAAAGACGCTTTTAATTATATCCGTTCGCATTCTTCCCAATTCCAGACTATCACTCGGAAAAATCTGGAAGAACTGCATTTAATTGTCATCAAAGATTTGAATGTCAGCACAGGCTTTAGATCAAGAGCCGTTGGAATTACCGGATCAGTTTATAAACCGTTGGATAACATCTATCAAATAACCGAAGCTATCGAAACGCTTTCAAAAGTAGTTTCCAAAAACGACACGCCTTATGTCAAGGCTCTTTTAGCGCTTCTCGGCATCAGTTATATCCAACCGTTTGAAGATGGGAATAAAAGAACATCCAGGCTTATGACTAACGCTCTTCTAATCTCTCATTCACTCGCTCCATTGTCGTATCGCAGTGTGGACGAAGAAGAATACAAATCAGCCGTTCTGGTTTTCTACGAACTAAATTCAATCGTGCCGATGAAAAAGATATTTATTGAGCAATACGAGTTTGCCGCAGAAAATTATGCGGTGAAATAAGCAATGAAACAGAAAACAGCTCTGGATATCTTGAAAATGGGGCATAATGTGTTTTTGACTGGCCCGGCCGGAAGCGGGAAAACTCATCTGCTCAATCAGTATATCCAGTATCTCAAAAGCAAAAACATCGGTGTGGCGGTGACAGCTTCCACCGGCATTGCTGCGACTCACATGAACGGCCAAACTGTGCATAGCTGGTCAGGCATGGGCATTAAAGACAGCTTCAGTGAAGCTGATTATAACAAATTAAAACGGAAGTATTTTTACCAGAGAAAAATAACCAAAGCCAAAGTTCTGATTATTGACGAAATATCCATGCTGCACGCCCATCAGCTGGATATCGTGAATAGTATCTGCAAAAGATTCAAAGAACCATTTTTGCCTTTCGGCGGACTGCAAGTGATTCTCTGTGGAGATTTTTTCCAGCTTCCGCCGGTAACAAAAGGCGATCAAAGAGCCAGATTTGTAACCGAGTCCCAATCTTGGCAGGAAATGAATCCCAGAATCTGTTATCTGGAAGAACAATATCGTCAGGAAGATTCCCAGATGACAAAGGTCTTGAACGCTATCCGCTGTCAAGCAGTGGATTCGGAAATTTTAGGACTCGTGCTTTCCAGAGAAAACAAACCAATTAAAAGCGACATTATTCCAGCCAGACTTTTCACGCACAATGCTAACGTTGATACCATAAACGAAATGGAGCTGGAAAAAATCAATGAAAAACCGATTGCCTACAGGATGCATTCCAAGGGAATAGAGCCTCTTATAAAAATGCTCAAGCAAGGGTGTCTTGCTCCAGAACGACTGATACTCAAAAAAGACGCGGTGGTGATGTTTGTCAAAAACAATTTTGACCGAGGCTATGTCAACGGAACTTTAGGGAAAGTCATTGATTTTGACAAACATAAATTGCCGATCATACGAACTTTCAAAGGCAAGGAAATTATTGCCCAGCCGGAGAAATGGTCAATTGAGGAAGACGACATAGAAATTGCTTCTATTAGTCAGATTCCATTGAGACTAGCTTGGGCAATAACCGTTCACAAAAGCCAAGGCATGACACTGGACGCGGTGGAAATGGATTTGAGCAAATCCTTTGAATACGGGATGGGTTATGTGGCGCTTTCCAGGATCAGAACGCTTAATGGCATAAAACTGCTGGGGCTTAACGAAGTGGCGCTGGAAGTCAATCCTGATGTGTGCAAGCTGGACAGGGAACTAGAAGAGTTATCAGATATAAATGCGAGGGAGGTCGATAATATGGGGTTTTTGGAGAAAAGAAAAAAGCAGAAGGAGTTTGTGAAGAAAAATGCAAATAAGTCATAAAATTAATTTTATGCAATCAGCATATGAAGTAGAAAAAGCCATCCGTTGGGTAAAAAATGGGAATGCGACCAGCTGGATGTATGGAATCCTTAAGAAATAGATTTATATGGAAAATCAATTAAAAACAATCAGATGGACTGCCAGAATCATTGCCTTGGCAATATTGGTATTCGGCTTGCCTTTTTATTTCGGTTATGGAAATCCGTTGCCTTTTATCAATCCTAATTATTCATTGTGGGAAAATGTCGCATTGGCAATGATGCCGATAATTTTTACAGGGCTTTTGGTGGGATGGAAATTTGAAAAGGCTGGAGGCTATCTCATCGTCATTCCAATGATGATAGGTTTTTTAGTGGGGATAATGACAGAAGCAAGCTTTAGCAGCAATATGCTTTTGCCTTTGATTCCAGGTGTGTTATATCTGGTTGCAGGGTATAAAAAATAGGTTATATAAAAAAAGAGATTGGGGTTAAATTTCTACAGAATCGCTACAAATTGGCGGTTTTTTTATTTGCTCCGTTCTCCGCTTGAAAGATATTCTTATTATTGACAGTAATATATAATGGGTATATATTCAAAGTATACAACAGCTAAAATAAGTAAATTAGAAAAGGAGGTGATAAATATGCCAAGACAAAATGGAACAGGTCCAATGGGATACGGTCCTGGAACGGGCTGGGGAATGGGTCCTTGCGGTGGCGGTATGGGTTATGGTAGAAGAAGCGGTGGACGTGGTTTGGGTTGGAGAAGATTTTGGGGATATTATCCTGCACCAAATATGACCAAAAAAGAAGAAACCGATATTCTTTCTGAAGAGGCCCAAATTTTGGAAGAAGAATTAAAGGCGGTAAAATCTCGCTTGGACGAAATTAAAAATCAAAAATAATTCGTAAAATATTTTGTTATGAAAATAGCAATTACTTCAACAGGCAAAAAATTGTCCGACAGTGTTTCTGAGTTATTTGGAAGATGTCCGTATTTTATCATTGCGGAAATTGAGGCTGGAAAAATTGTAAAAACCGAAGCTTTGAAAAATGAAAGTGAAAACCAATCAAGCGGAGCGGGAATGTCAGCTGCCAAGTTATTGGCGGAAAACAATGTTAATGCTGTAATAGCAAAAACCATTGGACCGAGAGCGATGGATGTCCTAAAACAATTTAATATTGATGTATATAATGGAGAGGGTAAAATTCAGAATGTTTTGCAGGATTTTATTGATAAAAAATTTAAAAAATAACTTAATATGAAAATCGTAATTCCAACAGACGATAAAAAAGGATTAGACGCCAAAATAGCCGAGCATTTTGGCAGATGCAATACTTATACTTTTCTTGATGAGAAAGGCGAAGTTCTGGAGATAATAGATAATACCAGCGAGCATATGGGTGGACAGGGCTTGCCTCCAGAGCTGATGAAAGCACACAGTGCTAATGTTTTACTTTGCAGAGGTTTGGGCCCAAGAGCTCTTAATTTATGCGGGGAATTTGGCATAGAGGTATATGTTCATCAGACGGAAATAGTTAAAGAGATTTTTGAATTATGGAAAAATAACCAACTTCAAAAAGCGACTTCTCAAGATGTTTGCGAAGAACATAAAATATTTACCCCGTTAAATAAATAGATAAATATAGAATTACATCTTGGAAATAAGATATGTCAAATAATAAAAAAAATTTACAAAATGAAGTATTTAACGGGGTAAAAATAGCTGTTACTGGCGGAAAAGGCGGAACTGGAAAATCAATGGTTGCGACTTCCTTGGCGATTGAATATGCCAAAAGATATATTACGCTTTTGGTTGATGCCGATGTGGAGTGTCCCAATGACCACCTTCTGCTTTCCGTTAAAAGAAAAAAAAACGAAACAGTCTATCAAGCCATTCCCAAATGGGATTTTAAAAAATGCACGAAGTGCGGAAAATGTGCGGACGTTTGCAAGCAAGATGCCATTATTTTTGCTAAAGATAAATACCCTGCTTTTGTTAAGGATGTTTGCATCGGATGCAAGGCTTGTCTGGTAGCTTGTCCAACGAAAGCTATTTCTGAAACTAAAAAGGAAATTGGCGAGATATATGAAGGAAAGAATTTCAAAGTCAATCTAATTTCAGGTGAACTTAAGTTGGGCGAGCTGGCTTCGGGGGAAATTGTGGCAGAAGTCCGAAAATATGCGGACAAAATAAGCCAGCAATTGAAAGCTGAAATGTTGCTCGTGGATTCTTCAGCGGGAGTGGGTTGTCCCGTAATTGCTTCTTTAGTAGGCACGGACTATATCGTGGCCGTTACCGAACCGACACCTTCAGCTCTTCACGATTTGAAAAGAGTTTTATATCTGGCCCGCCATTTTCAAATCAAGCACGGTATTGTCATAAACAAATACGACTTGGCGAGTAGTTTTTGCTTGGAGATAGAAAAGTTTGCCGAAGAAAAAGGCATTCCAATTTTAGGCAAGATTCCTTACCGAAAAGATTTTGTAGATGCAACTATTCGAATGAAACCGATTCTGGAAATAAATCCTGAATATGAAAAATTATTTCAAGAAATCATTGTTAATATAGAAATGAATAATAATTTAAAACAAAATTTATGAAAGTCTTAAAATTTGGGGCTGTTTGGTGTTCAGGCTGTTTGGTGATGAAGCCGAGATGGAAGAAAATAGAAGAAGAAAATTCTTGGCTGAAAACCGAATATTATGATTTCGATAATGACAAAGAGATGGTGGAAAAATATAAAGTTGATAGAACTCTTCCAACTTTTATTTTTCTTGATAGTCAAGAAAATGAGATTTTAAGATTAAACGGAGAAATTGAAAAGGATAAATTGGTTGAGCTTATCAACCAAAATAAAGACAAATAGTTTATGAAAAAAGCTTTATTTACATTTTGCTTTTCTGTTTTGGTATTTGTTCTGTCAGTTTTTTCAGCAAATGCTTCTGAAAAAATTAATATTTATCTTTTCTATGGAAATGGATGCCCGCATTGCGCCAAGGAAATGCAATTTTTAGAGGATTTTCAAAAAAATTATCCTAATCTGGAAATTGTAACTTATGAAATATATAACAATAAGAATAATGCGTTATTACTACAAAAGATTGGCAAGGCATTGAGTGCTGATGTTTCAGGAGTGCCGTTCTCCGTCATCGGAGACAAGTATTTTGTAGGGTTTGCTGACGGCATCACTTCTGAAGAAATAAGAAATAAAATCAAGGAATGCGATAAGAACAAATGTTCCGATAAAGTAGCGGATATAATAAACTCCAAAAACCAAGAAAAACAGAATAATAAACAAGCCGAAAATAATTCGGAAAAAATAATAAGTCTGCCCTTTTTCGGAAAAATTGACGCCTATAAATTTTCTTTGCCAATTCTGACAGTAATAATGGGATTTTTGGATGGCTTTAATCCTTGTGCAATGTGGACGCTTCTTTTTCTTATCAGCCTGCTTTTGGGAATGAAAGACAGAAAAAGAATGTGGATTTTGGGAACCGCCTTTATTGTCGCTTCGGCTTCCGTTTATTTTCTTTTTATGTCGGCTTGGCTTAATTTAATTTTATTTTTAGGTTTTGTTATTTGGGTCCGCATAATTATCGGGATATTGGCATTAGCTGGCGGAGGATACAGCTTGAAAAAATTTATTTTCAGCAAAAGTAGCGGATGCGAAGTGACGAATGATGAGAAACGGCAAAAAGTTTTCCAAAAATTGAAAAGCTTGGTTGGAAAAAACAGTTTTTGGATAGCCTTAGGCGGAATTATCGGTTTAGCGTTTATGGTGAATCTGGTTGAACTTATTTGTTCGGCGGGGCTTCCTGCAGTATATACTCAAGTCTTGGCAATCAACGAACTTTCTGGATGGCAATATTATTTGTATATCCTGCTTTACATTTTTTTCTTTATGCTGGACGATCTGTTTATTTTCTTTATGGCGATGATAACTTTAGAAATGACTGGACTTTCTACAAAATATTCCCGTTATTCGCAGTTGATTGGCGGAGTAATTATGATAATTATTGGAATACTTTTGATATTCAAGCCCGAGTGGCTGATGTTTGGTTAAAAAGTGTAATATAAAATGATGACAGAAAAAATTGCCATATTGTCAATAATCGTAAATGCAACTTTGGCTGGAGGTAAAATTGCCGTCGGCATTTTTTCCAATTCCTCGGCTATTTTAGCAGCAGGTATTGATTCCTTTGTAGATATTTTTTCTTCTGCCATAAGCTATGTTGGTATAAAAATATCAAAGAAACCAGCAGACAAAGAGCACCCCTACGGGCATTATAAATTTGAAGTTTTAGGCGGAGTAATTATAACAATTATAATTTTAGCGACTGGCATTGGCATAATTTACAATGCTTTTAAAAATATATTTTCTCCGCAAGATGTTGAAATCGGATATTTAGCTTTTGGGATAATGATTTTTACAAGCCTTGTTAATGAGATAATGGCAAGATTAAAAACCTATTACGGCAAAAAAGAAAATTCGGTGAGCTTGCTTTCGGACGGGGTTCATTCCAGAATTGATGTCTATACATCTTTAATAATTTTAGGCGGATTATTTCTAACTCCTTATTGGATTTATGCCGATTCTTTTTTGGCGATATTGATGGGGGTATATATAATAAAAGAAGCGTTTTTAATAGGTAAGGATGCAACGGGTTCGCTTTTGGATGTCTCCGCTGGGGAAGAAATAGAAAATACGATAAATGAAATAGCCAGAGTTGAAAATATTAAAATAATATCTCTTAAAACTCAAAAGAAAGGTTCAGCTACAACTGCCAATCTGGAAATAGATTTTCCCAGCAGTTTAAAAGTGGAAGAGGCGACAAAAATATCTGACAATTTAAGAAAAAAACTGATAAAAGGGATAGAAAGTTTGCAATATGTGGTTATCCAAATATCAAGCCACGAAATTGAAAGCAGTTTCTATAAACCTGCTTTCGGCAGAAGTTTCGGTTGGCAAAGAAAGGGAAGATTTAAGGAAGAAATTGAAAAAGCTGAAGGCAGAGGACCCGACGGAAAATGCGTTTGTCCGAAATGCGGTTATAGTGTTCCGCACGAAAGAGGAGTGCCCTGCTCAACTCTAAAATGTCCCAAATGTAATTTAAATTTAGAAAGAAAATAATATGACCAGACCAAGATTATGCAAGAGATTGCGTTTCAAACCCAAGGCTCATTATTTCAAGCCCCAAGGAATTCCGATGTATGAACTGGATGAAATTATTTTAACCAAAGAAGAAATGGAAGCGGTAAAACTTAAAGACTATGATGGCTTGGAACAAATTGAGGCTGCTGAAAAAATGAACACTTCGCAAAGCACTTTTCAACGGATTTTATCTTCCGCTAGAATTAAAATTGCAGAAGCGATTGTCAAAGGTAAAGCGTTGAAAATTGAAGAATAAGAGAAAATATGCTATAATTTAACTATGAACAAACCGAAAATAAATTACTTAGTTGATTTTCTAACTCTTGTGTCTTTTCTAATTACTGCTGTTTCAGGATTAGCGATAAAATTATTTATGCCCAGCGGGGTAAGGCAAGGAAGGCTTCAGGAATTTCTTGGAATCCAAAAAGGAGCTTGGTCGGAAGTTCACGATTGGTTCGGAATTATTTTCATTATTCTGGTAGTAATTCATTTTATTCTTCATTGGGACTGGATTGTCTGTATGACAAAAAATATATTTAAATCTGACAAATGTGAAATTAAAGAAAATAATAATTAAAGCAAAAACAATGAAAAAAACATTACTTATTGCTTTTCTGCTGATGTTTGGATTAGTCGTCCAAGTACAAGCGGTGAGCACTAATTCCAATCAGGGAGCTAAATCAGGACAAGCTGATGCTGCTGTGACGGGAAATCAAGCTGTAAACACTGTTCAGACAAATGAACAAAATCAAGTTATGAATCAGGGTGAAAATACTCAGATTCAAACTCAGGAGCAAAATACAATTCAGACTCAAAACAATACTACTGCGGCCGATAAAATCAATAAGGGAAAATCCAGTTCCAATCCATCAGAACAAAGAAGAAGCCAAGTAGCTAATGCTGTTCAGACGATGCTTCAAGTGGCTGATAGGGAAGGCGGAATTGGTCAGCAAGTAAGGGTTATTGCTCAAAATCAGAACCAAAATCAAGTTAAATTGGAACAAAATGTTGAAAAAATTCAAGACCGAGGAGGATTCGCTAAATTCTTTATCGGACCCAATTACAAAGAAATCAAAGACGCCCAAAAAACATTGGAACAGAACAAAGAACAAATCAAGCAACTAAATCAAATTAAAAACCAACTTTACAACCAGGGTAACCAACAACAATTAACCGAACAAATTAGGGTCCTAGAGCAAACTAATCAGGAAATCGAAACATTATTAACTGATGCTCAAAAAGGGTTTAGTTTATTTGGCTGGCTGAATAAATTGATTTCGTAAAATTTCTACATTTCGCAAAAGAACACCTAAATCCTGCTTGTCGGCAGGGGTGTTTTTTGTGTTAGCTTGTTAGGAAATTTTATCCGCCTTGGGCGGAGAGTCAATTCAAAGGAGATATTTTAGGAAATTTTTAATCCACCGCTCTGCTATGCTGTGGTATAATTAAAAGATGCAAAACAAATCATCAATAAATTATTATAGCAAAGAGCTAGATGGGATTTTTCAGGAATTAAATACTGGCGAGCACGGACTAGCAAAAGGCGAGGCAAAAAATCGCCTTTTGAGATATGGAGCGAATAAACTGCCCGAAACCAAAGCAGACGGATTGGCAACTATATTTTTCCGCCAGTTCCAAAGCCCGCTTATTTTCATCTTGCTTCTTGCCACAGTTGTTGTTTTCCTGACAGGAGAAAACACCGACGGCTTTGTCATTTTGTTCGTGTTATTTTTTAACGCCGTAGTCGGAATGATACAGGAAGGAAAAGCCCAGAATATCTTTGCTTCCCTCAAAAACTTCATCAAGACGGATGCCTCGGTTATCCGTGAGGGCGAGGAATACATAATCTCTGACGAAGAAGTGGTGCTTGGCGACATTATAATCCTTCGTGAGGGAGAAAAAGTTCCTGCCGATGCCAGAATTATTTATTCTGAATCTCTGCAAGCTGACGAATCCGCTCTAACGGGCGAATCCAATCCTAAATTCAAAATATCAGAGACAATCAAAAAAACAGATGTCCAGATTTCTGAACAGAAGAATATGGTTTTCAAAGGGACAAGCATTGTGGCTGGGAGCGGAAAGGCTATTGTAATAGCCACGGGAATAAACACTGTAATCGGCAACATTGCCAAAAAAATCTCAACCATTGACGAAGAATTGCCCCTCAAAAAAGATGTTCGTCGCCTTTCCCGCTTCATTATTATTACGGTTTTCGCCATCGCTTTCGTTTTACTGGAAATCGGAATTTTCTACGGGCACAATCTTAAAGAAATCTTTTCTACGATTGTGGCTATTTCAGTTTCTATTATTCCCGAGGGATTGCCGATTGTGGTGACATTGGTTTTGGCGACAGGCGTATGGCGAATGGGTAAACGCAATGTTCTGGTAAAAAAACTGCAGGCAGTGGAGGCTCTGGGGCAAACGGATATTATCGCTTTGGATAAAACTGGCACCATTACTAAAAATGAGCTGGTTGTCAAAGAAGCGTATGTCAGCGGAAAACTATTTTCAATAAAAGGAATCGGCTACGAACCGAAGGGGGAAATTGAATTAAATGGTAAAATTATAGAACCACTCAATCACCCAGGATTATTAATGACTGGAAAAATCGGAGCTTTATGCAGTAGTGCTCATTTGGCGTTTGACGAAAGTTTAAAAGTCTGGAAAATATCGGGTGACCCGACTGAAGCGGCAACTTTGGTGTTTTCCGAAAAGATGGGCTTTCAAAAATCCGATTTGGAAAAAGAATTTATAAAGATTGAAGAAAAACCGTTTGATTACCAATTGAAATATCACGCCATACTTCACAAGGAAAACGGAAAATATCAGTTATCCGTTGCGGGAGCACCCGAGGAAATTTTGGATATTTCGGAAAAAATATGGAGTCCATCAAGAACAACCATTCTTTCCAGCGATGAAAAAGAAAAATTGAAAAACATTTTTACCAGAATGTCCGAAAAGGGTTTGCGAGTGGTGGCGTTGGGAAGAAAGCAGATTGAAGATGAAAGGATTCCCGATAAATTATCCGCTATTGATTTTGTGGGTTTTTTGGGAATTGAAGATTCTCCGAGAGTTGAAGTCAGGGAAGCAGTAGAAAAAGTGATGTCGGCAAACATAAGGCTGGTGATGATAACAGGTGACCATAAAGTAACGGCAAGGGCTATTGCCAAAGAAGCGGGAATTTTCAGGAGAGAAGATGAGATTGTTGAAGGAAAAGAAATTGATGAAATGACCGAAAGCGATTTGGCAAATCGCCTGGACAACGTCAGTGTTTTCGCCAGAGTAACTCCTTTTCACAAGTTGAAAATTATCAATGCCTACAAGTTGGCGGGGAAAGTGGTAGCAATGACGGGAGACGGAGTTAATGACGCTTTGTCTTTGACTTCGGCTGATGTGGGAGTGGCGATGGGAAAAATCGGAACGGAGGTTGCCAAAGAAGCATCCGACATCATTCTTTTGGATGATAATTTTGGAAGCATTGTTTCTGGGGTGGAAGAAGGCAGAAACATTTTCAAAACCATAAAAAGGGTCATTTTGTATTTATTCTCAACCAGCCTGGGAGAGGTGCTGACGATTATTGGGGCGATTCTTCTGGGACTCCCTTTGCCTATTTTAGCCGCCCAGATTCTATGGTTGAATCTCGTGACAGACGGATTTCTGGATGTGGCTCTGGCAATGGAACCGAAAGGAGATAACCTTTTAGGAAAGAAATTTACTAAAAATAAATTAGGATTTGTGGATAAGTTAATGGTTTTGAGAATGTTCATTATGGCACTTCCAATGGCAATCGGAACACTTTGTCTCTTCAGCCAAAATTATCAGGCGAATTTGCAAAAAGCTTGGACAATTTCCTTGACGACTCTGGCAGTCTTTCAATGGTTTAACGTTTGGAATTGCCGTTCACAAATAAAATCAATCTTTACGTCCAATCCCTTTTCCAACAAATTTCTGGTCGGAGCAACCGGCATTGTCATCGGGCTTCAATTGTTGGCGGTTTACAATCCGTTTCTTCAAAAAGTTTTGCGGACGGTTCCATTAAGCGGAAAAGATTGGCTTGTTATTGTCACTGTCGCATTTTCAATAGTTATTATTGAAGAATTGAGGAAAGTTGCATATAGACGAAAATAATTTTATAAATAGTTATGTATCGCAGAAATCGCCACAAACTGGCGGTTTTTGGTTATTTCAGCAGTGGGTAACTCCATTTGACTTCCTTTAACACGAAGGTAACATTGCCTTACTATGGAAAGGAGTAATCACACACGAACCATAAACAATACCGCTGAAGAATTTTTAACTTGTCCAGCATCGTAAGTTATCGCTCAAGATTAAAATGCTTCGTGCGAGATGTGGGCGATATCCCAATAGAAGAATTTACAATGGAACACATATTTAAAGCCTGCCTGCCGACAGGCAGTGACTCTGGTAATATTAGTTTATCAGCCCTGAACATTCGTTCGGGGAACCGCAAAAATTTGTGATTTACTTTCAAAGTTCAAGCAAAGGACACCTGTAATGGGTGTTTTTTGCGTTGGGAAAGTTAGTAAAACAGATAAAAATATGATAAAATAGCCTTATGAAAAAAACTTTTTCATTATCAAGTATCAAATGGAAACACACATTAATTATTGGCTTATTGTTTGCTGTGGCGTATATTCTTGTAGACGACAATAATATAGTGCCTCGTAGTGTTGAGGATATCTTTTATTATCTTGCTTGGTTAAGTTTTCTTGTAACAATATTTTTGGCATTTTGTCAAGTACCCATTTTCTTAGACACGAACTCTGAGATTAAAAATTGATTAGCAAATTGAATCGGTGGCATTTTGAGAGCGGTATGAACACGCTCATTGTTGTATTTCCAAATAGTCTGATAGATTTCATAAACCAATTCGCCCAATGTATCAAACCTGTTGGTATCGCCCAAATCAACTTTAAACTGCGAATAGAATGATTCCTGGTAATTTTTGGACACCGCCTTGTTCTCATCTGGTTTTATAGTTTCTGTTTTTGTTTCCAGCTGAGCGGGAGCTGATGGCTCCGGCGTATTTGCCTTTTTTGTCCGAGAGAAAAAAATGATAAGCGCTGTGGAAATTAGAATAAACGCTAAAAGCAATAGGATGATTTTCTTTTTCATACGGGTTGGTTTATATAATAGTTTAAAATTATATCTGAATTATACCATGATTAGACTAGTAAGTCTGTTTTTGATAGAGTAAAGAAAAGAAAATGAACGGTGAAAATAAAAAATTGGCGATGGAAGATCTGGGATATGATGCGTTTTTTGAATCTAATCGAAAGAAATTGGAATTAGACGGCTTTTCGGTTGCCCGGGTGATTTCACAGCAGAAAGGCACGTATAAAGTCAAAAATACAGAGGGAGAATATCTGGCCAAAATTACCGGAAGGCAGATGTTTCATGCTGCATCCAAAGAAGATTATCCGGCTGTCGGCGACTGGGTGGCCATAAGCGAAACTGATGAAGATCAAGCGATGATACGGGGAATTTTGCCGAGAAAGACAATAATAAAAAGAAGGCATGGGGACAAAAATAGAAAGGGAGAAAAAAATGATGCACAGGTCATAGCGGCCAACATCGATACGGCTTTTATTGTTGAGTCTCTCGGCCGGGATTATAATCTTAACCGCTTTGAAAGATATTTTGCGATAGTACGAAATAGCGGCGTAAAGCCGGCCATGATACTCAACAAGATTGATCTGATTTCCCGCGAAGAATTGGATTCGAAAGTAGAGGAAATAAAAAACCGGTTTCCAGACGCAGATGTCATCCAGACCAGCGCAGTGACTAATGAAGGTTTAAGCAATCTTGAGAAATATATTGAAAAAGACAAAACCTATTGTTTTCTCGGTTCATCCGGTGTCGGAAAATCCTCGCTCATCAATAAATTGCTTAGTAAAGAGGCGATAAAAACTGAAAATATAAGTTCATATTCAGATAGGGGAAAACATGCCACCACCAGCCGGGAAATGTATTTTTTGGAAAGCGGTGGGATTATTATCGACAACCCCGGCGTGCGGGAAGTGGGAATGGCTGATGCCAGTGCCGGAATAGACGACATATTTCAAGAAATAATCGCCTTGGCTGAAAATTGCAAATATGCCAACTGTACGCATATCCACGAACCCGGCTGCGCAGTTCTCGCTGAATTGAAAACAGGCAACTTGGACGAGAGTAAATATTCAAACTTCATCAGCCTGAAAAAAGAAGTCGAGCACTATGAAATGAGTAAAATGGAAAAAAAAGAAAAAGGAAAACAATTTGGGAAATTTATTAAAAAGGTGAAAAAGGATTTAAAAAACGCAGGGCATAAGGATTTTTAGATCGGCAGCGATTGGAGGAAGAAATGATATGAAAACCGATTATTCAAACACCAAGCTTTTTGTTATAAGGCTGACGCACACTTTGATCTGGGCGGCTATGGCCGCTTGCGTTATTTTCATTCTGTTAGCTGGCATTTTCGGCATTGATAATGGATATGTCTACGCTTCAATAATAATAATTCTGGGCGAAGGAATAATTCTTTTTATTTTCAAATGGAAATGCCCGCTTACAGTTATTGCCCAAAAATATACAGATAATCGCCAGGATAATTTTGATATTTTTCTTCCAAATTTACTGGCCCGCCACAACAAGGCTATTTTTACAATTTTGTTTATAGCAGGTTTGATATTAATAATCCTAAGAAAAGCGCTTCATATTTAAAGGGAAATCAGCGATTGGAGGAAATAAAGATTTAAAAATCCGGCAAATGCCGGGTTTTTTAAATAAAACTTGATATTTCTGGATATTAATTAAATTTATTGCACTTAAGCTGCGTTCTTGACAGAAAATAGTTAACTGATAAACTAGTTTGGTAACTCAAATTAAATAAAAAAATGGCTAATTCATACTATTCCATTATCGAACCCATACTTTTTATGGCTTCCCGGCTGGAGGTTATTGCCAGCCGCTGCCTTTTTAGGCCCATAGGGATGAATATTTCCGGCGTGAAAATAATGAGCCTGCTTTGCAGGAAACAATCTATGGCGCCGAAAGAAATTATGAAGCTGGTTGGAGGCACTAAATCCAATATTAGCCAGCGACTTGATTATCTGGAAAAAAAAGGTTATGTTAAAATCTACAAAAATATGACCGGGGACAAAAGAAAGTCATCTGTAAAACTGACGGCTGCTGGGAAGGAAAAGCTGCAGGAAATAAAAAGTCATTTCAAAAAAGTGAAACTCGAATTGGAATCAAATTTTAGCCAGGAAGAAATCGAACGGCATTTCGCGTTTTTTAATAAATTGAACAAAATAATTGATTTTAAGGAAAAAGAATTTTCTCAATGCAAGCTTAAATATTTTTGTAAATAAATTTATGAATAAAAAAATTATCGTTGCCGCTGCAGCCCTTGCTGCCGTTTTTATCCTCACATTTGTTATTTCCAAGAAACGGACGGCCGTCGAACAATCAGTTCCGAAAGAAGTTTTGAATGTCACTACGCAAAGTGCCGACGCCAGCACCAAACTTGCCCAGGTTTTGGAATATCCGGCCCTGACCGCTGGCGACCAGCAGATTACTCTTAGTGCTAATGCTGCGGGAACAATCACTCGGATTAACTTTGATCTGGGAGGCAAGGTTTTTCAGGGGAAACAATTGGCAGTTATTGATGAAATTGGAAATAATTTCGAAATTGGAGAAAACGGCCTTAAAAGCGCGGCTGTTCAAGCGCTTGAATTAGAAGTGGAATCAGCTGAAGAAAAATACAAGTCGGCAAAAAGAACATACCAGGATGACAAAACTTATACAAACAAAAAAGCCAAAGAAGTAGCTGAAATCAATCTGGAAATAGCCGAAACGGCGCTAAATGGTGCGCTTAATAACAGGCTTGTTATTTCTCCCATTTCTGGAACAGTGACGGAGAAGCCTGTTTCCCAGGGAGATTCAGTGAGTGTCGGACAGAAAATTGCTACCATTTCGAAAACAGCTCTGACAAAGGTCCAATTTTTTGTGGATAAAGAAGATCTTTCCAATTTCAAGATCGGGACAAAGATAAGCATAAACGAAGACGGCGATGTTAAGGAAGGAATTGTTATCAGGATTTCGCCTCAGGCCGATCCGGAAACAAAGCGATTTTTGATCGAGGCGAGTCCTTCTGGAAAAAGCCCTCTCCTCATCGGATCGGTCATATCTGTTTCTTTGGATGTGACCAGAACTCCGGATACCCCGGGAAATTTAATCCTTCCGCTTTCAGCGATAACCTTGAGCCAAAACGAAAGCCACATTTTCATTATTGAGAACGGCCATGCCAAAAAAACTGCTGTTTCCGTCGAAAAAGTCCAGGGAGAATATGCAGAAATAAAAACGGACATTGCGAAAGACGCCCGGATTATTATAAAAGGAAGCAAGCTGGTAGAAGACGGGGAAGAAGTTTCTGCGTAGCAATAAATTATTAGCAAGACAAGCCAGAATGAAAAATATTGAATCTAAAAATCAAGAAATCTCGGAAAAAAAGGATGATTTTCAATCATCTGATCTGGCCTATCTGGCCAGATTGGAATTTCGTCCGGAACTCCGAAAAACCTGGCTCAATTTTTTTGTCACTAATTTCAGGGTTGTCATCCTCATGATAATGCTTATCTCCGGCTGGGGAATTTATTCCTATATCAACCTTCCCCGGGAATCGAATCCGGAGGTGAAAATTCCGGTTGCCATCATCACGGATTTCTATGCTGGAGCGTCTCCCTCTGATGTCGAAGAGCTTGTTACCAAAAAAATCGAAACTAATATTTCTGGAGTAGAAGGGATAGACAAAATTACTTCTACGTCATCCAATTCATTGTCTACCGTAACTGTTGAATTTGATTCCAATCAGGATATTGACGATGCCATAAGAAAACTCCGCGATAAATTGCCTGATATCCGAAACGACATTTCAGAAGACGCTGAAGACCCGCAAGTTATTGAAATATCTTTTGACAATACTCCGATTGCTACTTTCCAGCTCACCGGTCCGTATGATGGATTTACCATGCGGACTTATGCGGAAAATATTCAGGACGAATTGGAAAAAATTCCCGGGATCCGGGAGGTTAATGTTTCCGGCGGGGACGAACGTGAATTTGACATCTTTTACGATCCACAAAAATTATCTTTCTATAATGTAACCACCGATCAGGCCAATCAGGTTGTTTCTGCCACCAATCGCGCCATCCCAGCTGGAAATTTTGAAGGAGAAGAATATAATTATCCAGTCCGGGCGGATGCGCGATTTTTTGATGCTGAAACACTGGGAAAAATTGCCATTCTTCACACGGACAACGGGGGGATTGTCTATTTGAAAGATATTGCCAAAGTGGAAGAAACGGCTATTAAGAAAACGGTTCTGTCCCGCTTTTCTTCAAGAGGAAGCCAGCCAAAAGAAGCAATTTCCATCCAGATTGTCAAAAGAACGGGCAGCTCGATTATTGAAACAGTTGACGGGGCGAAAAAAACAATGGAAAGCCAAGTTGATTCCTTCCCGCCTGGCATAAACTATGCCATTGCCTTCAACCAAGCTGACTTGATAAATCAAGATTTTAACCAGCTGGTGCATGATTTTTTCTTTACTTTGATTTTGGTCATAGGCATTCTTTTCCTGGTAGTCGGATTGAAAGAAGCTTTTGTGGCTGGAATGGCCATTCCTTTGGTATTTTTTGTTACTTTTGGCGTAATGTCGGTTACGGGGATATCTCTCAATTTTCTTTCTATTTTCTCCCTGATTTTGGCTCTGGGCCTTTTGGTGGATGATGCCATTGTTGTCGTCAGCGCTACCAAACAATATATGAAAACCGGAAAATACACTCCGGAGGAAGCGGTCCTTCTGGTTCTTCATGATTTCAAAGTTGTTCTTACAACCACAACGCTGGCGACTATCTGGGCCTTTTTGCCGCTTCTTATGTCTACCGGAATCATCGGGCAGTTTATCAAATCCATTCCCATAACTGTTTCCGTGACACTGGGCGCATCGCTGCTTATCGCCCTTATGGTAAATCATCCGTTGGCTGCCGTTCTTGAGCGCATCCGCCTTACCAAAAGATTTTTTTTCCTTATTATGGCTATTCTTTTGGGAGTGGGAATCTTCGGCGTTGCCACTCTTTCATTTGAGGGATATGCTGCCGGCGCCGGATCTTTTTTTATAATTCTTTGGATGTTTTCCTGGTATTTCAGAGCTGGCAAAGAAAAGCTTGAAGAGAATAAAAGTTTGGCTGACAAGGAATGCAATGATGACGAACTTATCAAACTCAAGCTCAAAAATCAGGGAGACCGCGAATCGAACAATTTTACCGGAAAACTTGTCCACGGAATCATTCATTTTGACCGCTTGCTTCCGATTTATGAAAAATATTTGAGAAAAATATTAAGCACAAGAAAACGCCGGCTAACATTCATTTTTTCGGTTTTGGTTCTTTTTATTTTTGCTGTTTCGCTGCCGGCCGCCGGAGTGCTTAAGACTGAATTTTTTTCCGCTTCAAATCAGGATACTATCTCGATTAGCCTGCGTGCTCCATCCGGATTGGCCCTGGAGCACATGGACCCGATAACGGCCCAGGTTGAAGAAAGGCTTTTGAAATACCCGGAGATTGTCAGTTTTTCCACTTTAGTCGGCAACTCAGGATCAACAGATAGCTTATCTTCCGGAAGGGATAATTCCAATACTGCTTCTATATCCATAAAACTCACTCCGACTACTGAAAAAAGAATAACTTCCTATGCACTGGCCGACAAAATCCGCGAGGATATTTCAGATATCCAGGGAGCGGCTATAACGGTTTCTGCTCCCAGGGGCGGTCCGCCATCCGGTTCCGCTTTTCAAGCGCAGATTGCCGGTTCAGATCTTCAGACTCTCGACAAAATTGCTGCTGATCTTAAGCCGATTTTAGATTCCATCTCCGGAACTGTTAACAGCGAAATCTCGCTAAGAAATGCCCCGGCTGAATATACTTTCAAGCTGGACCCGATAAAAATGCAGTTTTATAATTTGAGCGCCTCTTCTGTCGGCGCTACCCTAAGGACAGCTATTTCCGGAACAAAAATATCCACCGTTATTTCAGGGAATAAGGATATTGATGTAGTGGCAAAATTTGATGAAGATAAAATTCCAACTTTAGAATCAATCCAAAATTTGCAGATATTAAATTCCCAAAGCCAGGCGGTTTATATCAAGGATGTTGCCAAAATCGAACTTAAGCCATCCGTTGAATCAATCACTCGCATCGACCAAAAAAGAACAGTATTGCTTACTGCTGATGTCAGCGGAAAAACCAATGCAACCCAAGTTGTCTCCGAGTTTCAAAAAAAAGCAGCGGCAGAATATAAATTGCCGCAAGGATATGAGATAACTTACGGAGGAGAAAATGAACAAAATGCCGAATCGGTGCAATCTATCCTTCGAGCCATGCTTATTGCCGGACTGCTGATTATTTCTACTATGGTGGTCCAATTCAATTCATTCAAAAAAGCGGCGATAGTTCTTGTAACTTTGCCGCTGGCGCTTATCGGAACATTTATTGGCATGACTATTTTCGGAATAAGCCTGAGCTTCCCAGGCCTTGTTGGAATTTTGGCGCTTTTTGGAATTGTTGTCAAAAATGCCATCATTCTCATTGACAAGATAAACTTGAATATCAAATTCGGCATTCCCTTTTTTGAAGCTGTTGTTGACGCCGGAAAATCAAGGCTTGAAGCTATCTTCATTACTTCCATTTGCACCATCTTTGGAATAATTCCCATCACCCTTTCCAATGAACTTTGGCGGGCGCTTGGAAGCGCCGTCATATTCGGCTTGCTGCTGTCTTCGTTCCTAACGTTGTTTCTTGTTCCAGTTTTGTTCATTACTTTCGTGAAAAGCGAAAGTAAAATAAAGGATGACAAATGCCTTGATTTCTAAAAGTAAGCGGCGGCAGGATTAAAAAGATTAAAAATCCGGCAAGGCCGGGTTTTTTTTAAAGCTGGTTTTGGCTGTTTTCAGATTTAAACCTTTTTTCATCTATCCAGGACCAGAAAGAAAATAAAATGACCAAGGCGGCTCCTGGAATAAGGTGGCTTTTCCAGCCCGAGCCGATAAATTTATGAATCCCCAGCGCAACCGGAGTGGTAAGAAGAATGATGATTATGGCAACATGATTATCCCCTTTGACATTGGATTTTGCATCCAGGCTCATCATTTTTCCAGTGGCTTTAGGAATGGCGTATAGAAGCAAAAGTATTATAGGAAAAGCAAAAATAAAATACTGCTGGTGGGTAATACCGAAACTGTTAACAAAAAAATTGGACAAATGATAATCCCAGGGCTGCTCGGTGCGGAAAATTTCAAAATCTTTTTGAAACAAGATAACCCTGATCCAGTTGTATGAAGTGATGGCAGCCGAAATAAGATAAAGGACAAAAAAAGGAATCTTGGCGATTTTGGAATTTATGCCCATAATTTTTATTTTAAATGGATTAATTTTTATTTTATTATAGCCGATTTTTAATATTGCGCAAAGAAGTCCTTTGCTGGATTTTTGGCATTCGCTGCTCCGCTTTTCTAATTGATATTAAGTGGTATAATTAAGTCAGAAAATAAAATATGTTCAAAAAAAACAAAAAAAAATATCCCAAAATCGGCGTGGCGTTTTCCGGTGGGTCGGCGCTTGGAATTGCCCATGTCGGAGTGATAAAGGCTCTCATGAAAAACAAGATTCCGATTGATTTTGTGTCCGGAACGAGCGCCGGAGCGGTAGCGGCAGTCTGCGTGGCCTTCGGCGTACCGCTCAAAAAAATGATCGAGGTGTCAGAAAGATTGAGCTGGTCGAATGTTTCCCGCTTCGGCTATTCAAAAATGGGCCTTAATTCCAACCGGCCGGTAGGGGAAATAATAAAAGAACTGATCGGAGATGTCCGAATAGAAGACGCTTATATTCCCTTGGCGATAGTTGCCGCGAATATCGATACCGGAGAAGAAGTGGTTCTTCGAAAGGGAAGCGTAGCGGAGGCGGTTATGGCGAGCACTTGCCTTCCAGCGCTGTTTATCCCAATAAAGATAAAGGGGAAAAAATTGGTGGACGGCGGGCTTGTTGAAAATCTGCCTCTTTCTCCACTCAAGAAAATGGGAGCCCAGCTGAAGATCGGCGTCAATTTGGGACATTGGAGAACGCTCAAAAAAAGCCACAATATTTTGGAAGTGATAACTAATTCATATAGCATCCTGACCAGAACCCAGCAGGCTTTTATTCCCGGACAGGCTGAAATTCTCATTGAGCCGCATCTGGAAAAATTCACCTCTTCAGATTTTAAAAAGGCGGATGCTCTTATGGATGAAGGATACCGTGCGGCTAGTTTGATGATAGGGGAAATCAAAAAACGGCTGAATCCGGAAAAAGAAGAGGTCGCCAGTTTTTTCGAGAAAATAGCAAATTTCTTCAAGGCTGCGCCTAAATAGCAACGAATCAGAAAATGCGGATGGAAAAAAACATATTTAAAGATTATTTTGAGAAAGGAAAAAAATATTTTTGCAAATTTTTTTTGCAGCGGAAGAATCTTGAAAGAGATGTTCTTTCTATTTTTTGCATAATTTTTGTTTCTTGGCTGGTAGTCGCGGTCAATATTCCGAAAAAATCGGAATATATTCCCCATGTCTCTGTCGTGGAAGAGCCCCAGGCGGAAACTATTGCGCTCCCCAGCGATGATGAAAAAATTGCTGCGGTCCAAAACGAGGCGAATTTTGACGGCTGGAAAGATTATAAAAACGAATGGTACGGATTTGAAATTAAATATCCAGGAGATTGGAAAACTCCAATTTTGAAAAAAGCTGCGCATGGGTCAAAATGGGCGCAAAAATACGAATTTAGAAAAGCGGGAACCGAAGCCAGCGGCCATTTTTTCGGTTACGACATTTTGGTTTATGATATTAAAAAAATCAAAAATGTGGAAGATACGGAAGAGTTTGTGAAAAAAAATGGGGAAGATTTTTCGGAAGAAAGCTCCTGCCGGCAGATAACGGGACATCTTCTGGAAAATGAAAATTTTCCGGCTGAGCGCGTGTATATTCCCTCCGGAGACATTTGCTACCAGTCAATTTTATTTTATAACTTGGTAAGAGATGAATATATATATAACGTCGTTCCTGTTTTAGAAAAGGATGCCCAAACGGGCGGTGATTTAAGAAGCGATCTTTTGGAAAATTTTCCGGAATTTTTTTCCGCCGCGTCGACCCTCAATCTTATAAAAATTAAAAAGCCGAAAGTTGTTCCTGTGAAACCCAGAATAACCGCTCCCATGCCGTATGTCTATGACAAGGACAGCCAGGGAAGAAGAGTCTGCAATCATAAAAATGACCATCCGTCAAAAAGCGATAAAAATAAAAAAAAGCATCTGGATATGGAATGCTGCCTTGATCCGGACGAATATCCGAATCCCAATTGCTATTATCCCCCAAGCAAATACGGGAAATATTTGAAATAAAAATATTAAATTTAATTTTTTATGCAAAACAATAAAAACGAAAAAAAAAGAAAGATATGCATCGTTGATGATGACAATTTCATCCTGGAAATTTATGGAATTAAACTTAGGCAGAAAGATTTCGAAGTGGTTACGGCCAGAAATGGAAGGGAAGGCTTTGACGTTATAAAAGCGGAAAATCCGGATGTGGCGATAATTGATATTATGATGCCAGAGATTGACGGGGTCGGACTTATTCAAGCGTTGAGAAAAGACAGCAATCTTTCAAGGATTCCTGTGGTGGTGCTTACTAATACGGATAGCCCGGAAGTTTTGAATAGAATAAAAAAATTGAATATTCATTTTTATATAGTCAAAGCGCTTTCCAATCCGCAAAAAGTGGTGGATATTGTCGAAGAAGTTTTGCAAAATACCCTTCAAAAATAAAAAATAACCAAAAAATAGCCTTGAACTACAAATACAATACAAAGCTGGACTTTGAAAAGAAAATGTGAGAAAATCAGGTGAATTTTAAAAAGATGAAGGCAAAAAAAGAAAAACCCAAGGTTGCTGTGGCTATGTCCGGCGGGATTGATTCTTCTGTTTCCGCTCTGCTCCTTAAAAAGCGGGGTTTTTCTGTTTCCGGATTCTTTTTAAAATTTTGGTCCGATCCGACATGCGGAATAAAGAGAGAAAACGGCTGCTGTGACAGCGAATCCTTGAAAAAAGCCAAAGAAGTGGCAAAGAAAATTGGCATGCCCATCCATATTGTTGATGTCGAAAAAATATTTAAAAAAACTATCGTAGATAATTTTATCGACGAGTATAAAAATCTAAGAACCCCCAATCCTTGCGTCGGCTGCAATAAATCCATCAAATTCGGCTGGTTTTTGAATTTTGCCGAAGAACTGGGTTTTGATAAAATTGCCACCGGACACTACGCGAAAATAAAAAAAGACGGAAATAATATTTTTCATCTTTTTTCTGGACGGGATACAACCAAAGACCAGAGCTATTTTCTCTGCCAGCTTGATCAGAAACAGCTCTCAAAAACTTTGTTTCCTGTTGGAAATTTGACCAAAAGGGAAGTGATGCAAATTGCCAAAAAAAATAGGCTTGATTTTGAAAACAGAAAAGAAAGCCAGGAAATCTGTTTTATCCAGGATAAAAATTACGGCGATTTTTTGAAAAGGCATATAAGCCAAAAATTTTTTCAGTCCGGAGAAATTGTTAATTTGGAAAACAAAAAAATAGGCCGGCACCAGGGCCTTGTAAATTATACAATCGGCCAGCGAAAAGGGATTGATCAGACGGGCATGAAAAACCCAAATAGAATCCCTTTGTATGTTGCTGGTTTCGAGGAAAAAGAAAATAAGCTGATTGTCGGGTCAAAAAAAGATATTTATGGCAAAAGCATGAAAGTGAAAAATATAAGATGGATTTCAAAAGCAGCTGAAAAAAAAGCGCTTTTGGGAAAAAATATAAAAGTTAAAATAAGATATAGGCATGTTCCAGCATCATGCAGCATTAAAGGTGCGGAAATTAAATTCAAAAAACCCCAATGGGCGATAACCCCGGGGCAGTACGCCGTTTTTTATTGGAAAGATGAAGTTTTAGGCGGGGGAACGATACTATAAAATTATAAGTCGTTAGGCATTTGGCTTGGCTGACTTTCTAAAATATCTTCCGTTATCCTGTTCTGGCAGGATTTTTTGATATTAGCGTCTTTTATTTCGTTGCAGGTTTTATAATCTTTGTTTCCGACAGCAATGTCTTTCAGGCAATAATCTTTCTGAATCCCTTTTTCCGAAGCGCAATCGCCCGATGACCCGCCTTCTTCCTCGGCATCTTCAAAAAAAGTTTTTGTTCCGCAAATTTCCTGGCAGTATTCTTTTTCGCTGTCTTTTTTAAAGCGCGAGCAATTGTTGTCGCAGTCTTTCGGTGCGAATTCCACCTTTGGCGCGACTGTTTCCTGGCCGTTATTTTCAGAATCGGAGTTCTGCTTTTCATTATTTTCTGCTTCTTCGGAATTTTGGGTCGAATTATTATTTATAATTTTTTTAGTGGCACCTTTTAAAAAAAAGTTTTTGGCGGCCGGATAAACAAAATAAACCAAACCGCCCAGCGCCAAAATAACCGCTGCTAAGAGTAATTTTTTATTCATATGTTTAAGGGTATCTTGGAGTTAAATCATCAATTCCCGTATAATAGTGTTTCAGTATATCTTTATATTTCCATCCGTGATCTCTGGCTGAATATAACGATCCATGCGCACTAAGTCCGACCATGTGGTTGCCGGAGGCAAATAATTCCTCGGTGGTTTTTGAAGGATGCTTTCCATACTGATCGTCCACTGATTGGCACCATGGATAATCTTTAGATCCCCAATGCTCTTCAAAGCTTCTGGTGCGTCCATCAGTCCAGGAGCTATAGGGAGTCAGAGCTGTCTCTTTCTTGTAAGTTACAATGATTCCTCGTGTTTCTTCGGCAATAGGCTTGATTAGGGGATAAGCTACTTCATGATCATATCCGCTGTATATCTGCGATGAGGAAGTGCTTAATATTCTGAATCCCCAAGGAAGATATTTTGTTGCATAATCCGCGTACCATTTTCCATATGTTCTAAAAATTACTGTCATAACTTTCGAGTGTTCTTCCGGACCATCTCCGGCCATTTCTCCCATGCCCCAGACATACTGTTCCAACGGCAAGACATTGATCATCCATATATTATCATTATCCGTATATTTTATTTTCATTTCACCGCGATATCGGTAATATTTATCATAATCAGAACCCGGACGCCAGGTGGAAAAAATCATATCACTGCTGTCCCCGTCGGTCGGATCAAGATACAGTTCCTGGACGCCCATATTTTTTTCCAGGATAGTCGTCGACGTGTCGCCTTGTTTGATTTTTATTTTCAAATACTGGGTATTGGTTGTTACAATTCTGTTGCTGGCATAGGCTGTTGGAACTAAAAATTCAAAAAAACTCGTCTTTTTCTTTTTTGTTTTTTTCTTAGTTTTTTTCTTCTTTGCAGTTTTCTTTTTCACTGTTTTTTTCTTCACTGTTTTTTTCTTTACCGTTGTTTTTTTCGTTGTAGACACGCCAAGGACTCTTGCGCTGCTGGAAGGAGTCGTTTTTTTGGAAGATTTCTTTTTCTTCTTTTTCTTCTTCTTTTTCTTCTTTTTCTTCCCGCCGCCTCCGCCTCCGCCGCTATCATCATCTTTCACAACTTGAGTGGTTGTGATTGTATATGTATCCACCCGAGTGACATTTCCGGCAGTTACTTGGGCCAGGATATTTCCATCTTGCTTATCTCTGATATTATAATCTTTATTGGCTTTTATCTTAAAAGCGGTTTGGTCAAGATCGCTTTTATTCGTATTCCAAAGGCCGACAGAAATTTCCGGTCCCAGACTGGAAATATCAGCCGGGGTTTTGGTAGTTGTATCTACTTCATTTTGGTCAGTCGTATATATATAATCGCCATTGGCAGTGTTATGGAACCGATAGACCGGAACCAGGTTTTTCTTAGTGATGGTTTCTGCTGCTGTGTCTTTGGGATAAACATAAAAAGCAATACCGTCGGCATTGGCATTGCTTGAATCGAGGACATAAGGCATATTGCCCGACATTACTGCTGTTTTCTCTGTTTCAGAAGCAGTGTAAAGGCGGCTGTCTAGCGGTCCATAGTAAAGCTGATAAACGGGAACAACTCCTTCACGGGTAGCGGTAGTGGTGACAATTTCTGTTTGCGGTTCAGTTCCAGCTGGAATATTTTGCGGTTCAGTGCCAGAGGGAATATTTTGAATAGCTGTTCCGGTAACGATATTGCTTTCGTAGGCATAAAAAGCGATACCGGCGGCGTTTCCCGGCTGATCGAGCGTATAACCGTTCTTAACAATTTCGGAAGTCGTATAAATATGTTCAGTATCAGTGCTGCTGTATGACCTGTAAACAGGGGAAATATCTTTCTGGCTGATTTCTTCAGCGGTTGAAGCGTTGGAATAAGCGTAAAAAGCGATGCCATCATTGGTATAATACTTGTAAGCGGTATCAGCGCTGGCGATATTGCAGTTTCCCAAGGGTAAAACTGAAGAAAATAGAAAACTAACCAACACCGACCAAACCCAAATTTTTTGTTTTTGTTTCATAGCCAAAATCGGAATAAAAATTCACTTCTTCCATTATTATATCTTTTTTTTAAACGATTGTAAAACGGCAAATAGTTTCCAAAATCAATCTATGCGGCATAATATGGCTATAAAATCATAAAAAGTGGGAATATTACCGCCTGGCGGTTTTTTGGTTTTGAAAAAAGACAGCGTGCTTTTTTTGCAAAAAAGCCGATTTTGGCATAGGATAAAAGCATGATGGCGGGAAATAGTTTTAGCAAAAAATGGTTTGCGTCAGGTTTTGTTTTTGCAGCTGTTTTTTTTGGAATTGCGCTTCCTTCTTTTTGCAATGCGGAATCATATGATTTTTACGTAGAAAAAGGCAGTGAAAAAGACGGCGCCGATGGAAGCAAAGCCAATCCCTTCAGCAGCATTTCCAAGGCAGTTGAAAAGTCTCTTGAAAACGGATCGGGATCAAGAAGCATTTATGTTAAAAGCGGGGAATACGACGAGGCAGTTACGCTGGGGAAAAATGTAAAGCTCTACGGAGAAAGTTTAAAAAAGGTTTCTATCCGCTCTGCAACAATGAAAGACGGCAGTTTGTTAAAAGAAATTACTGTCAGTGGCGGATCATCGGGAATAACGGCGGAAAAAGGAGCGGATGTTTTAATTGAAAATTGCGCGATAAAAGATTCCGAAAGCATAGGCATAAACGCGCTTCCGGGAAGTGGAAAAGTGACACTCACGAATTCGTCGGTGTATAAAAACGGCACAAAGGGGCTATATATCCAGGCGGGGCGAAAAATAGAGCTGATAGGAAATAAGATTTATTCCAATAAAGAAGAAGGGGTAGATATTCGTTCTAACACCGAGGGAATAATTAAAAATAATGAAATTTATGAAAATGGGGAAAGTGGGATCGAGCTTGTTATTGGAAGCTCGGAATTGGATATTTCCAAAAATAATATCCGAAAAAATCAGGCCAGTGCAATTGCTACCCAATTTTACAAAGAGAACAAAAAATCGGGAATAATAAACATTACCGGGAATAGCCTGGAAAAAAGCAGGAAATATGGATTGGATTGTGCTTTGCCCAGCGGAGGGGAAGTGCAGGGTTCATATTGGAATGAATCGATAAATCTCAAGGACAATGTTATAGAAGGAAATAAGCTTGATTCGATTAACAACTTTTGCAACATAATCGACGCCGTGGAAGAAGAAGTTGAGGAAAAGAACAATATTATAAAGGACGATACTTCAATAATGGGAGATGTCGGAAGGGATGAAGATGTCAAAAACGATGAAGATGCTGAAAATGATGAAGATATCGAAAAAGAAGAAATGCTCTGGGAAAAAGTTCAAAGCTTGTCGCTGTGGGAGGAGGAAGCTTCAAAAAAATCCAGCTTTGAAATGGAAAAAATTAGAAAAAGAAGCCCCTGGAAAACTTTTTTTGTCGGCATAGACCGGGAAAGCATGGTTGTTTTGAAAAAAGAAGCGGAAGAATATGCAAAAAATACTTCCGATCTGGAGGCAATGTATAAAGACGCCAAAAACGAAAACAACAAAAAAAGCATAGAAGCGCTTTTGAAAAAAATGAAAGAAGACGCTTCCAGACTGGAAAAAACCATTGCGGAGAATGAAAATAAGCGCAGTCTTTTCGGGTGGATATGGAAAGTTTTTAGAAGTTGAAAATTCGAATGCCAGCGGCGGCGGTTTACTAAATTTTGGCTCCTGCTTGACAAAAAATCTAGTTTAGCTAGAATTGTCCCAACCGAAAAATATCATTCGGTCATATGTGTTCGGTTCCTTATTCATCAATATTTCATATCTTTGCGGTAAGTAAGAAGGAGTTAGAAAATGAAAAAATTCGTGGGAATCTGTCTTGACTGGATCAGGAAAATCTTCACTCCGAAATCCAAGTTCTCTGCGGCGCTGACAATTACTCTTGTAGCTTCTTTTTGTTTATTGATGAACTTGGTACGGCAAATGTAAATGATTTTAAATCAAGTCTTTATATACTGGCTGGTTGTTCTATCAACGAAGAAGAAAGAATAGTTATGAAAACCTGGGCCGACAAGATAAAGTTTAAATATTGGGGTCATACTGATATTGTGTTTCATTCTCGAGAAATTGGAAGAAAGGAAAACGACTTTGCAATATTAAAAGACAAAAAAATATTTGATGATTTTCTAAAAGATTTGGAACAATTTCTTTTACATTCAAGATTTAAAATGTTTTTTGTTATTTTATATAAGGAATTAAAGGTTGATTACAAAAAGATTCAGGAAACTTTAACATCAATTTCTTTTGTGACTAAAAACAATTTTGATGATATAGAGGAACAAATCGCTGATTTATTTGCATATGCTGCCAAATGCAAATATCTAAGGCAGCAAGGGAAAAGGGTAAAAAACGGGTCATACGAAAAAATGATGCTCGATTTACTAAAAAATAAGATATTTAAAAAACCACTTGGAGCTAGATATTGGAAAATGAAGTATTTTAAGGAAGTCGACTCTTTTGTAGTCTTGCCCCAATAAAGCAAAAAACCGGTTTGCGGCATCACGCTCGCTCCCCAGTTTCTTGCTCTCAGTATAGCAAAAGACCATAATAAGTCAAGGTCTTGTATACTGCTAATAGTACGCTCATTTAAGGGGAATATTTCAAAAATATGGAGAGCGGATTAAAGGGAGCGGATTAAAGGGGTCAAATAGCTTTATTACGTAATAAATTTCTTACCCCCAATAATCACCTAAGCATGAAAACATTCTGCAATTACCCAACCCTAAATCTTAAAAATAAAATCAACAATATGTATGAATAAAAAACAAATCATCGCCATCATTTTTGGAATTATAATTTCCCTTCTTGGCTTGTTATGGTTTTTGCAAGGCTCTGGCCTTGTTCATATAAAACCGATACTGTGTTTTGCTGACTGCCAGCCGATCACTGGAAAATCGTTGCAATGGCAAATCATGGGCGCTGTTGCTTTTGTTTTTGGGGCGCTCGTTATATATAAATATTTGAAAAACAAAAAAAAACTAATATGACAAACGAAAAAGTAAAACTTATCAAAAACAACCAATCCATCGCCATGCTGGCGCCGACCTTTGTTTTGGATTTCAAGTATCCCAACATCATCGGCATGCTCCGCCATCTCGGCTTTGATAAAGTCACCGAACTGACTTATGGAGCCAGAATGGTCAACTGGGCTTATGTCGATTATGTAAAAAAACATCCGGAGCAGAAACTTTTCATTTCTTCTCCCTGTCCGACCGTCGTGTCATTCATTGATACTGAGTACCCGGAATTTAGGAAATTTCTGATGCCGATAGTTTCTCCGATGGTGGCGATGGCAATGATCTATAAAAAGCACCACGCGGAGTATAAAGTTGTTTTCATCTCGCCTTGTTTTGCCAAGGAAAAAATCGAAGCGCCGAAATTTCCAAAATTTATCGACGCGGTCATAACGCTACAGGAGCTGAAACAAATTTTTGACGCGGAAAACATTAAAGAAGATGATTTCAAAAAAGATTATTATTTCGATTCTTTTGTCAGGGAATACACCAAAATTTATCCCATTTCCGGAGGATTGGCTTCCACTTCCCATCTTAGTAAGCTTTTCGGAGAAGGAGAGATTCTGGTTACGGACGGCGTAGCCAACATCAAAAAAGCGTTCGACGACATCAAAGCCGGACAGTCGAAATTTCGGTTTTTGGATCTGCTCAACTGCGACGGCGGATGCATCGGCGGGCCGGCTGTGAACAACAAGGCTTTGTCGGTGGAAGAAAAAAAGAAAATCATTCTGGAATATACAACCAGGTCTTCCGAGCATACGATGGGCAAGCACGAAGGCAAGGTTGATTATGCAAAAGATATTGATTTTGGGATAGATACTGAAATTATTTAACGCTAAATTTTAATAAGTAAATCAACAACATGAGCGAAGAAAAAATCTGCTGTCCCAAATTCAATCCGGAAAAATGGGACCAAAAAACCTGCGATTAGTTTTAAAAAAACTTTTATGCAAAATTCGGGATTAATATTAAATGAATTAATAAAAATTAAAAAAATCCAATGAAAAAAATCATTAGCATCCTGGTCGTTATGGCCATTGCAGCAATTGTAAGCGTAGCTTTTGTTCTCTACTACACTGTCTGGAAAACTTGCGGCTTAGCTAAAGAAAAATATTCTGGCAATTGTCAAAAAGCGCTTGTGGCCGTGCTTGAAGATGAAAAAACGAGTCCCAAAGAAAAGAACGACGCTGTCTGGGCGCTTGGGCAGATGGCGGAGCCGGAATCTTTGCCGGCGCTTCAAAAAATATACGCCGGAAAAGTGCCGGAAGGAAGAGAACCGCTCAATGAAGTCGTCAGCCAGTATGAGATTGAAAAAGCCATCCGCTGGGTAAAAAACGGAAATGCGACCAGCTGGATGTACGGATGCTTGAAAAAATAACGCTAAAATAATAAGCTAATTTTTAAATCCTATGCAAAAAATTAAAGTCGAACAGCACGGCTTCACGGCGTTTTCCTGGTTTGCCGGATGGCTGTTTACGGTCGGATTTCTGCATCTGGCTTTCTGGAAGGGCGTGCTGGCGGTTGTGCTCTGGCCATACTACATCGGCTTGGCCGTAAGCGCTCTGGCACAACGCTAAAATAATATTTTCCCAAAATAGCGGAGAAAATAGGGTGTTTTTAGTTTCATTAAAAATTCAAATAATTTATGAGCGGTATTATTGAAAAAATACGGCGCGATCTCAAAAAGAACGCCGATAAAAAAACAAGGGAAAGCGGAGAAAGGTTTTTTAAAGAAAAGATAAAACTATATGGTGTGAAGACGGCGACAGTGAGCAAGATCGGAAAAGAATATTTCAGGGAAATTAGAAATAAAAGCAAGAAAGATATTTTTGATCTATGTGAGAAGCTGTGGCAATCCGGCTACATGGAAGAATCCTTTGTCGCTTGCAATTGGTCATACTCGGTCTGCAAGGATTACAAGACGGAAGATTTCAAAATATTTGAAAAATGGGTGGGTTGCTATGTTAGCAATTGGGCGGCATGCGATACATTTTGCAATCATACAGTCGGAGAATTTGTCGAAATGTATCCGGAATATCTCGAAAATCTCAAAAAATGGACGCAGTCAAAAAATCGCTGGATGCGCCGGGCAGCGGCTGTTTCTCTCATTGTTCCGGGAAAGCGCGGAAAGTTTCTGAAAGATATTTTTCAAATTGCCGACGCCCTGCTTTTAGACAAAGACGACATGGTGCAGAAAGGCTACGGCTGGATGCTGAAAGTGGCCAGCCAGGCGCACCAGAAACAAGTATTTGATTATATTATGAAAAATAAAAAAAGAATGCCCCGAACAGCGCTGCGCTACGCAATTGAAAAAATGCCGCGCGAGCTCAAAGCTAAGGCAATGGCAAAATAATTTTGAAAAAAATGTTATGGAAGAAAAAATATCTTTTCCTATGAGGATTAACCGCTATTTGGCGAAAAAGCAAATTTGCACGCGCCGGGAAGCGGACGCGCTTGTTGCGTCCGGAAAAGTCACAATCAACGGGAGAAAAGCGGTTTTAGGAGATAAAGTTAAGATTGAAGATGAGATTAGAGTCAGTGAAGATTCGGTGCGGAAGAAAAATTTCGTTTATTTAGCTTATAACAAACCAGAGGGCATAGCGACGCATAGCCCTCAAGCGGGCGAAAAAGGGATTGCAAATATCCTTAATTTTCCTGTTAGAGTTTTTCCAGTCGGACGGCTGGATAAGGATTCTTGCGGGCTCATCATTCTTACAAATGACGGACGGATCACCGATCGCATGCTTAATCCGGACTATTATCACGAAAAAGAATATGCGGTTCAGGTGGACCCAAAAATTACGCCGTCATTTTTGGAAAAAATGGCAGGCGGAATGGAAATTGACGGAAAATACAAAACTCGGAAGTGCAAGGTCAAAAAATTAGACAAATGCATATTTTCAATCGTTCTTACGGAAGGCAAAAAGCGCCAGATAAGAAAAATGTGTGAAAAACTCGGCCGGATAGTCAAAAGCTTAAAAAGAGTGCGGATTATGAACATAAAGTTGGAAAGCCTAAGGCCGGGACAATACAGAAAAATTGAAGGCGAAGAACTTGAAGGATTCTTGAAAGGGATAGGAATGATTGGTTTAACAAAATAAAAATAGCCGGTTTTTTCGGCTAACCTCTGATATCTTTGGCAGCGTTTTCTAACGCTGCTATTTTTTGTCCCTAAGTTCCCGCACTTCCTGGAGAAGTTCTTTGAGAATACTTTCGATATGAATAACTTTTTCCTGCCCGGTCTGATGTTTCAGGGCCAATTCCTCGTCTCCCTTTTCTATCTCCTCGCCGAGATCTTCCACATCTTCCTGGATATCATCGATATCTTTGGAAATTTCCTCGACATCTTCAGAAATATCATCCACGTCTTCGCTGACTTCGGCCAGCGTGTGCCCTTGGTGGTTGACAGTCATCTGAATGAAAATGGAAAGATAGATAGCTTCGAGCGACACGGCAGTCGTAAGGATTAGCATTATCTTATCAAAACTGAAATCCAGCCACTGCAACGCGAAAATCCCTACAAAGAAAATAGAATGAAGAACGAGCGAAAGAGACGATCCGATATAGCGGGTGGTTCCGAGCGCCAAATCTTCCAGCCGCGGATTATTTTTTTGTGATTTTTTTTCCTGTGAATTTTCCATAGCTCTTCCAAGTTTAGCCTATTTTTTGGCTTTCGTCCATGTAAAATTATTTATTTCGGGCTGGTTTTTATTTTTGGGAACGGTTATAATATAATAAGAATCCAAATAATTTCTAAAAACAAAACTATGCACAGACTTTGTCTCGATATTGAAACTTTGCCGGCAGAAGAAGCAAATCATGGAGCGCTCCGGATTTTATTTGATAAAAGAAAAGCTAAAAAGAAAAAAGAGTGTTGCGAAGAACCAGGCGATTTCGAACAATATCTTTTAGGCACGTCTTTTGACGGATCCTTTGGCCGGATTCTTTGTATCGCATATGCGATTGATGATAAGCCGGTGGAATGTCTCAATGGCGACAAAGATGAAGCGAAAATGCTTCAGGAATTTTGGAAAATTGTCGAGTCGATAAGCATTCCGGCAAAAAATCTCCAATGGCCGGATTATGGAGTCCAATTTATCGGGCATAACGTTATTGATTTTGATTTGCGATTTATCTACCAGCGTTCGATAGTCAATAAGGTAAAGCCGGCTTATAATTTGAATTTTGCGAGATATCGGGATTATCCGATTTATGACACGATGAAAGAATGGACCAAATGGGCCAATGCTAATATCGGCCTTGAACACATTGCGCTGGCTCTCGGAATCCCGACGCCTAAAGACGGAATCGACGGTTCTCAGGTTTACGAATTTTATAAAAAAGGAAAAATAAATGACATCTGCGAGTATTGCAAAAGAGATGTGGAGGCGACGCGGGAAGTCTACAAACGGATGACATTTCAATAGAAATATAAAAATATTTTGGCAGTATTAGATAGCAAGGCTCATCAGATGGTTAATTAATCTAACTTTAAAAATATGAAAGGGTTTAACGCGAACATCGAAAAAGAAACTTTGGAAAACAGAAATTTTCGTAAGGTTCTCTACACCGGGAAGCACAGCCAGCTGGTGCTTATGAGCCTTTTGCCGAAAGAAGAAATTGGCATGGAAGTCCATCCGGACAACGACCAGTTTTTCCGCTTTGAAAAAGGAGAGGGAAAATGCCTGATTGACGGCAATGAATACGCAGTCGGAGACGGCGCGGCCATAGTTGTTCCAGCCGGGGCGCAGCACAATATAATTAATGTTTCCGAAACAGATGAGCTTAAACTTTATACCATCTACTCCCCGGCGCATCATAAGGACGGAATTGTAAGAGCCACCAAAGCAGAAGCGGAAGCTAACGAAGCGGAATTTGATGGTATAACAACTGAATAATATAGATGTTAAGATGTTCTTCCAGATCCGGCCAGCCGGGTCTGGTTTTTGTTTTGGAGGTTGATTTGACGAAAACGCTTGGAATGCGCCAGGGGATAACAACTTTGGAATGCTCATGAAAAACGGTTCTTTTTCTAATAATTTTATAACGGCAGAAATAATAAATCTGGCAACGAAAAAAATAATAACAATCAAAGAAACTCATTTCTGGTATGCCGGGAATGTTGCAGCGTTTGATGCCGATAGTTTTGCCAGCGCAATAGATAGCTTATCTTCAAGCATCACTTTCAATACCTCTGCACCTTCCGGTTCAGGCGGCGGCGGAGGAAGCGGAGGCAGATGGTAATTCCACTTCAAAGAGAGGTTGCGTAAAATCCAGTAATAATGGTATAATCTAAAAAATAGGGGAATAAATAATTAATTTATCCCGCTTCGCGGGACAAAAAAACAACATGGCGAAAATGACAAAGACGCAAACCTTGTCTGCTTTGGCGGAAAAAACCGGCCTGGCAAAAAAGGACGTTGCAGCTTTCATGGATGAGCTGGCAGCGCTGGCTTATTCAGAAGTAAAGAAAAACGGGCAGTTCGTTCTTCCAGGTTTTGGAAAAATGGTGAAAGTCAATCGAAAAGCCAGAATGGGAGTTAACCCGGCTACCGGAGAAAAAATCAAGATTGCGGCCAAAACTGTGGCCAAATTTCGCTTGGCTAAAGCTGCTAAAGAAGCCGTACTGTAATAGCTTTTGCAATATTTTAAAAAACCACCCCGCCTTGGCGGGGTGGTTTTGTTCATGTAATTTTACCCCGCACCCAGAATGCTCCGAGTGTAAACTCGGAGATGAATGGTTTCAAGCGCGAAGCGAATTGCCCCAATGCCCGTGGTGGTCGCCCGTGGGTGCGGGGTTTACTTTAAATATGCTATAGTTTAAAAGAATTATGCGTAAAATAAACCTAAAAGGCGAGGAAATAAATTACGAGCTGAAGGAAAGCAGGAGGGCGTCGAGAGTGCGGCTCTCGGTTTTTTATGGCGGAAAAATAGCGGTTACCATGCCCAAGGGATTCTCAGTTGAGAAGATGGAGAATTTTATTTTAGAAAAGTCCGAATGGATTCTGGAGAAGATAAAGATAATGGAAAAAAAGGATTTCAATCCCGTGTTTCATAATTTCAGCAGAAGAGAATATAAAAAATTAAAAAACCAGGCGCTTATTCTGGCAGAAAGAAAAATCGAAGAACTCAATAAATATTATGGATTCAGTTATAATAAAATTTCTGTGCGCAATTGTTGTTCTCGATGGGGGAGCTGTTCCGAAAAGAAAAATCTTAACTTCAACTACAAAATTATATTTCTTCCAGAAGATCTGTTAAATTACATAATCGTCCACGAACTTTGCCATCTTGGCGAAATGAACCATTCAAAAAGGTTCTGGAGTTTGGTGGAAAAGACTGTTCCGGATTATAGGGAGATGAGAAGGAAGATGAGGAAAATGTAGCAACTAAACAAAAGCCGCCGAAAAAACCGCGCGGCTTTTTTAAAATAAATTAAAGTTTCAGTCATTTTTGTCCTGATTGGAATTTTGCTGGTTAATGGCGGATAAGATATCCGGATTAGAAATGGTTTCGCGCCAGCGGAGAATCATGGGATCAGTGGTGCTTTGCATTTCTACAACCAGCGGAATGCCGGTTGTTGCAGAAAAGTTTTCCGGAAAAAATATTTTGGCTTCAATTTTATCCCGGTCGGATTTAGCGGCTTTTTCGGCGGAAATTTCTTTTCCGCTGCTTTTTCGATAATATTTTGTTTCCGGCATGCCGCCTTTTTGAAGCGCATAAGACGCAGTTTTATCATAATCTGGAAATTTTTCGTTGGGAAATTTTTTGAGCGCTTCGGCCATAAAATCGTTCCAAATCGGAGCGGCAACATAAGATCCGTCAGCGCCCGAATCCATGGCTTCATTATTGTTGTTTCCCACCCAAACTCCCGTGGCAATATAAGGGGTGTATCCAACGGTCCAAGCGTCATGGAATTCCTGGGTAGTTCCGGTTTTGGCGGCAACCTGGCGGCCGGGAATATAGAGTTTGCTTCCGGTTCCAAAAACCATCGAGCGGGCGGAGTTATCAGAAAGGACGGAGTTTATTTTTCTGGCAATTTCCTGGTGGATTGTCTGGGTATTTTGGGGGCTCGATTCATAAAAAACGTTTCCGTCGCTTCCGATAATATTCAAAATTCCTGTGGCGGTATTTTTCTTTCCATCATTTCCAAAAACGGAAAAACTGGCAGTTTCGTCAAGAAGCGTGACTTCTCCTCCTCCTAAAACCAGAGCCAATCCGTACCTGTTTTTTTCATTAAGAGTGGTTATTCCCAAGCGATGAGCCAAATCGATCGTGTCATCAATTCCGGCCAGATAAAGCGTTTTTACGGCAGGAATATTTAGGGAATTGGAAAGAGCCTGGCGCATAGTAACCGGACCATGGAAAGATCCATCATAATTATTTGGCTTATAATCCTGGCCCGAACCGTCCGGACCGAAATTTGTTGGAACATCATAAAGCACATTCTCCGGCTGATAGCCTTTTTCAAAAGCGGCTGCATAGGCAAAAGGCTTGAAAGATGATCCAGGCTGGCGGGGGCTGATGGCAACATTGACCTGGCCGTCGATTGATTTGTCAAAGTAATCCTTGCTTCCAACCATTGCGAGAATCTGTCCGGTTTTTGGATCTATTGAAACCAAAGCGGCGTTAGTCGCGCTGTATTTTTTTTCGGCAGCCTCAATGTTTTTTCGTATTATTTGCTCGGCGTTTTTTTGAAAATCATAATCCAGCGTCGTATAAACTTTGAAGCCTCCTTTTTCCAGCATATCCTGTCCATACTGTTTTTCCAGCTGTTCCTTCACATAAAAAACGAAGTGAGGACAGTCGATGGACTGCTTGAAAGGAATGATTTTTGAAAGAGTATCCTGCTCTTTGGCTTTTTCTTTTTCATCGGAGCTGATCATGCCAAGTTCAGCCATTTGCCCTAAAATCTTATTTTTTCTCCGGTTTAATTCGTCAAGATGATTTCCATGGGGAGAATAAAAAGTGGTGGCATTGGGAAGGGCGGAAATAAGCGCAGCTTCGTCCAATGCGAGATCGTTGGCATTTTTTCCGAAAAAAGTTTCCGCAGCCGATTGTATCCCGTACGCGTTAGATCCATAGGGGATAGTATTAAGGTACATATCCAATATTTCATCTTTGGAATAAGCCCCTTCTATTTTGAAAGCCAGGATAGCTTCAAGGATTTTTCGCTTAAATGTTTTTTCTCGCGTTAAAAAAATATTTCGAGCCAATTGTTGGGTAATAGTCGATCCTCCCTGTTGAATTTCGCTTGAAGAAACATCAGCTTTCAGGGATCGAATGATTGCTTTGATATCAACTCCTTTGTGGGAATAGAAATTGTTGTCCTCGGCGGCAATTGTGGCCCTTCTGACAATATTCGGAATTTCTTTGTGAGCAATTATTTTTCGGTTTTCTTCCCCATGAATTTCATAAAGAACATGTTCGCCGGTGCGGTCATAAATAATTGAAGTTTGGGAAATTTCAGAAGAAGACGTCAAAGTGGAGACAGAAGGGGTCTTGAGGAACGCATAGATTCCTATTCCTGCAGCAACGACAAAAAGCAATACGAATAAATCGAAAAAAACATGAAAAATGACCCAAAAGACGCTTCTTTTTGGTTTTTTTAACGCCTTTTTCGGGAGAATCTCCTTTTCATCCTTCCTTTTTTCCAGCGGTTTTTTTCTCGTATAAAATATTTTTCTGTTTGACAAAGCTGTTTATATAAATTATAATATGGCAAGAAAGCAGGGAAAACGCCTTTCAGGCGGAAAAGGGGAAGCCGGTCGATGTTTCAACTGCAAACCTTGCTTTAAAATACAACAATTCTTGCGATATGGCAAGAATCTCCGGATAAAGCCGGAGAGATAATACTTAATTCTAGAATTACCAAGATGGCAGAGAGAGCAACTGATCAGGAATTTGTCGATTTTGTCGTAAGACAAATCGTAAATCATCCTGAAGACGTGAAAGTTGAAAGAAAGATCGACGAAATGGGCGTCCTTATTACTTTGGATGTCAATCCGGAGGATATGGGAATGATAATTGGTCGAGAAGGCGCAACAGCGAAAGCTCTTCGAACTCTTCTTCGAGTTATCGGAGCAAAAAACAACGCTCGAGTGAACCTTAAGATCAATGAACCGGAAGGAAGCGAGAAAAAAGTGCGTTCCGACAAAAGAAGCATTGATGAAGTTGTAGGAGATATCAACGTTTAAGCATCCGAAAACTTTTAAATATCAACTAAAAAAGGCCGCTACGGTCTTTTTTAGTTCGCTTTTTTGTGCTAAGATTAAACTATATGAAATTTGATATAATCACAATTTTTCCGCATATTTTCGACGCTTACTTTTCAGAGTCGATTGTTGGACGCGCTCAAAAAAACAACCAAGTAGAAATTAAAGTTCATAATTTGCGCGATTTTGTTTCTGATAAGCATAAAACCGTCGATGATACGCCATATGGTGGCGGTGTCGGGATGGTATTGAAAATAGAACCTATTTATAAATGCGTGGAGTTTATTAAAAATAACTATAATTCAAAATTTAAAGGTCAAAACTCAAAATTAAAGAGTTCGCTTCGCGAACGAACTATTTTATTTTCCGCTAAGGGCAAGAGATATATTCAAGCGGATGCAAAGCGGCTTTTGAAATATGATAATTTAATTCTGATTTGCGGAAGATATGAAGGAGTGGACGAAAGAGTAGCTGAATATGTTGCGGATGAAGAAATTTCCATTGGCGATTATGTCCTAACGGGCGGAGAAATACCGGCTATGGTTCTTGTTGATTCCATAACCAGGCTGATCCCAGGCGTTTTGGGAAATGCACAAAGCCCAGTCAGCGAATCGCATAATCAGGAAGGCTATCTGGAACACCCCCAATATACAAAGCCTGAAGAATTTATGCAGTGGAAAGTGCCAGAAGTGTTATTGGGTGGGAATCATAAAGAGATAGGGGAATGGAGAAAGGCAAAATCAAAATTTAAAAATCAAAAATAAAAATGACAATGTAAAATTTCCGCCGAAATCGGATCAGCCTCGGGCTGACAAAATCAATTTTTTGCATTTTGATTTGTCATTTTTCAGTTTGAGATTTGATTTTTGCATTATTTTTATGTCTAAAACAAGATCATCAGATAAAACATTGCTGCTGGTTCTCATGACGCTTGTCATATTCGGCCTGGTCATGATCGCTTCGGCTGGAATTGCCTATTCCAGGACCCGCTTTGGCGATTCCTATTTTTTCTTTAAAAGGCAGCTTTTTTATGGAGTTATTCCCGGGCTTGCTGTTCTTTTCGTGGCGCAAAAAATAAACTATAAATTTTGGAAGGAAATATCTTTTCCACTTTTTATCGTTAGCATAATTTTGCTGATTTTGGTTTTTGTTCCTGGATTTGAATCGCGGATCTATGGTGCCAGCCGCTGGCTCCAACTGGGATCTTTTTCTTTCCAGCCTTCGGAAATGCTCAAGCTTTCTATTATTATTTATCTTGCGGCTTGGCTTGAAAACCGGCATGAACGGGTGCGCGATTTTTATGAAGGGCTGGTTCCTTTCCTTATGATAATCGGTTTTGTAAGTTTTTTGCTGATTAAGCAGCCGGACATGGGGACATTAGGAGTTATAATTTTGATTTCGATGTCGATATTTTTTATTTCCGGAGCCAAACTGTCGCATATAGCAATGATAATTATTTGCGGATTTTTGAGTCTTATGGCTCTTGTTAAGATGGAATCTTACCGGATGAACAGGCTTTTGGTGTATCTTCACCCAGAATTAGATCCTCGAGGCATCGGATATCAAATAAACCAGGCGCTTTTAGCTATTGGTTCTGGAGGAATTTTCGGTCTCGGCCTGGGAAACAGCCTTCAAAAGTTCAATTATCTTCCAGAACCAGTCGGAGATTCTATTTTTGCTATAATAGGGGAAGAGCTGGGGATGCTGGGGGCAGTCTTTCTCGTTTCCCTTTTCGTTTTTTTTGCTCTTCGGGGATTGAAAATTGCTCGGCATGCTCCGGACAGATTTGCGAAACTGGTGGCCATCGGAATTTCCAGCTGGATAATATGCCAGGCTTCCATCAATATTTCTGCGATTTGCGGATTGATTCCGCTTACCGGAATCCCGCTGCCTTTTATAAGCTACGGAGGAACATCGCTGGTTTTTTTGATGGCAGGGGTGGGAATACTGCTGAATATATCGAAACACTCAGAGATAAATTAAAAAATAATTTACAATTTTCAATTTACAACCAATTTTCAATTCACAATTCATAAGAAATAATAATTGAAAATTAATCAATGGTAATTTGTTGTAAATTGATTATTGATAATTGAAAATTAATATGAGAATTGTTCTTACTGGCGGCGGTACCGGAGGCCATCTGATTCCTCTAGTTACGGTTGCCAAAAAAATAAAAGAGAAAGTTCCCGAGTGCGAATTTATTTTTATGGGCCCGGGCGGGAAAATGGAAAAAGATGTTATGGAAAAATCGGGCATTCCGGCGAAAAAAATTGCATCGGGAAAAATAAGAAGATATTTTTCTCTGCTCAATTTTATCGATTTTTTCAAAATCCCAGTCGGAATTTTGCAGGCGCTTTGGTATTTGCTCGTCTATATGCCGGATGCTATTTTTGGCAAAGGCGGCTATGCCTCTCTTCCGGTAGTTTTGGTCGGATGGATTTATCGAATACCGGTTCTTATCCATGAATCGGATGCTAATCCAGGTTTGGCCAATTCAGTGCTGGCAAAATTTTCTAAAAGAGTAGCCGTTTCCTATCCGGAAGCCGAAAAATATTTTCCCGCGGATCAGGTTGTTCTTACTGGAAATCCGGTTCGTGAGGAAATAAAAAACGGAGATAAATCAAGAGCCAAAGAAACATTTAAATTTGATGATTCCAAAAAAGTTATATTTGTTGCCGGAGGATCGCAGGGATCAAGGAATATAAACAAAAAGATACTCAATATTCTTCCGGAACTCTTGCATAAATACCAAATAATCCATCAAACAGGCGAGAGTGATTTTGAAGAAGTGAAACATGTGGCGGGCGAACTTGGCATTAAAGCTGGACACGGAGGGTATTGTCCGGTAGCTTTTTATGGAGATGAAATAGGAGATATATTGGCTCTTTCTGACCTGGCGATTTCCAGAGCTGGAGCGTCGAATATTTCTGAATTGGCGGCGGCAGGAAAGCCTTCCATAATAATTCCGCTTTCCGGATCAGCCAATGACCATCAGCGAATGAATGCCTATTCTATTGCCAAGACCGGAGGCTGCGTCGTTTTAGAAGAAAATAATCTGGGGGAGCACATGCTTCTTTCCAAAATCAATGAAATAATGGAAAACGAAGAATTAAGGAATAAGCTATCCTCCAATATACGCGCTTTTTATCATCCAGACGCGGCACAGCGGATAGCGGATGGAATATTAGGAATGGTTAAATAAAGAAATTCGAAGCACGAAATCCGAAACAAATTAAAAATATTAAATTCAAATGACCAAAACTGTTTTGAATTTTAAGTATTTTGATTTATATATTGTTTCGAATTTCGATATTCGGATTTATGACTTATAAATTATGAACATAGATTTGAAGAAAATAAAAAAAGTGCATGTTATCGGCATCAAAGGCTCCGGCGTTATTGCCGTTGTGGAAATTTTGCACTCAATGGGAATTGAAATTGCCGGTTCGGATACGAAAGAAAAATTTTTTACAGAGGCAACGCTGAAAAAGCTAAAAATAAGATACAAGGAAAAATTTGATCCGAAAAATATTCCAAATGATGCCGATCTGGTGATTTATTCTACGGCTTACAATGAAAACAATAATTCCGAATTTAAGGCGGCCAAAGAAAAAAATATGCCTATGATCAGCTATCCGGAAATGCTGGCATATCTTTTCAATCAAAAATACGGCATTGCTGTTTGCGGTACGCACGGAAAGACAACCACTTCGGCTATGCTGGCGCATGTTTTAAAAACTGCCGGAGTCGATCCCCAGGCGGTTATTGGAAGTAAAGTGGCAAATTGGGACGGGAATGCACTCTTGGGGAAAGGAGAATATTTTGTGGCAGAAACGGATGAATATCAGGGAAAATTAAGTTTATATGATCCCAAAGCAATAATTTTTACCAGCTGCGATTTCGATCACCCGGATTATTTTAAAACACCCGAAGATTATAAAAATATTTTCAAGGAATTTGTGGCCAAAATTTCCAAAGCCGGCTTTTTGGCTGTTTGGGGAGACAGCGTGGATACTTTAGAAATAGCCGGAAGCGCCAAGTGCGAAGTAATAAAATATGGGTTTGGCGAAGAAAATGACCTAAAAATTGAAATTGTCGGCACTAAAATTCAGGAAGAAATTGCCGAAAAGCTGGATATTGTAAAAAATAAAACCCAGGCTTTTAAAGCT
>Ga0302251_1000368_pt1 | contig 44657 bp, 35 predicted proteins | sample AAG_RA_Gln_MG_FD_193534 | JGI IMG/M metagenome (GOLD analysis project Ga0302251, IMG submission 193534) | Enriched activated sludge microbial communities from anaerobic digester in WTTP, New Holstein, Wisconsin, United States - AAG_RA_Gln | ecosystem: Engineered > Bioreactor > Anaerobic >... | reverse complement strand
CCTTACAGATCAACAGTGGCTTACGTTCGGTGAAACCCTGGCCGCGGTTCACAGCGGCGCCTTCGAGAACGAGTTGTCGGCCGGATTGCCGACGGATTCCTTCAACTCAGATTCAATCCAGCCTGTTGTGAACGTGTTGAATCGCATCGATGCCGGCGCATATGAGCGCCGCTCGGACCCCATCGCTGATTTTCTGCAGAGCAAACGAGAAACACTCCTCGCCATTGTCCGTCGCATGCAGGCACTGGGTGAGGAGTTGAGGGTCAAATCCTTCGAACGCGTCCTCTGCCACGGCGATATCCACGCCGCGAACATCCTGGTGAGCGCCGCCGGAGAACTGTATCTGACGGACTGGGATACGGCGATGATCGCCCCGCGCGAAAGGGACTTGATCTTCGTCATCGGATCCAGGATCGCCCGAAAGATTGAACCCAGGGAAGAGCGGCTGTTTTTTCAGGGTTACGGCTACGTCGATCCCGATCCGGAAGCGTTGTCATACTATCGTTACGAGCGAATACTGGAGGACGTCGGCGAAATCGGCACAAGGCGAGTTTTGTCGGTCGACGATGTGCAGGATACGGAGGACATGGACCTCGATCTGCTACAGCGGTTCTTCAGCCCGGGAGATATCGTGGAAACGACGCGGGAATACGATTCCGGCGCATAACCATAAAAAAGGAGGACCTATGGAGTTCAATTACGCTGTGCCGAAGATCAAATGCGAAGGTTGCGCCGGCATCATCCGGGAGGCTTTGTCGGCCGTTCCCGGTGTTGAGAAGGTAGTCGTGAACGTGGCCGAAAAGGTCGTTACCGTTGTCGGCACGGATGTGCTGGCCGATGCGGTGCTGAAGGCCCTCGCCGATTGCGGCTTCCCGGCGGAGTGATTCATCGCCACGGAGGCACTGAGGCACAGAGAAGAGGATTCAGGATTTGGGTAGGGGCGGCGCCTCCGTGCCATTTGCACCAACCATCTCAAGGGTTGAGCGCCCTGGTCTGTCACTCTGAGCGTCAGCGAAGAGTCTTCGGAACGTAAAAACCAAGCCGAAGCATCCTGAGCGGAGCGAGCTTGCGAGCGCAGTCGCCCATACGGACCCGTACGGGAAGGACGCCGGCGCACTTCGACTGCGCCCGTACGGGCTCCGCTCAGTGTGCCTCACGCTCAGCTAGTCGATTAAGTTGGTACCAATGGTACAGGCCCGCAGTGCCTAAGACCCATAATTGCCATTCTGAACGTGACTCGTCATCGATAACCTAACCCCCCGGCCCCCTTCCCGTGTGCGGGAAGGGAGTGCCCAACGGGCGGGGGTTAGGCCATATCCGCTTCCTTCGACGCTCGAGGTGCCAAGGCCGTTCACACAGTTACCACTGCCCCTCCATCACAACCAGTACGTGCCCCTACCCGGATTGATGCCTCATTTCGTCTCTGTGCCTCCGGGCCTCTGTGGTGATCTGTTTGCCCCGAATCCCGAATCTTGAACCCTCACCTGCCCACCTTCAACATCACCGCTCCGTGGGGTTGCACCTCGGCGGTGAAGGAATCGATGAACTTGCCGACGTTCTTCTTGCGCCAGAGGTCGCGAACGGCCTGCTCGCCGGCGAGGCCCAGGTCCTTCCACTGCACGGTTATTTTCTTCGGCGTGTAGTCCTTGTTGAACAGACCAACGGCCACCGAACCATCCGCAAGCGGTCGCGACCAGATGTCGGTTTCGCCGTCACGCTTCGTCAACCGGGCGGTTTTACCGAGCGGGTCCTGGTTGACAGCCAGCACCTCGTCGTTGGTCAACAGGGAGAGCGTGAACTTGTCGAGTTTGGTCAGGTCGCACCCGGTCAACAGCGGCGATGAGAGCAGGCTCCAGAGCGTGATGTGAGTGACCTGCTCGTGCGGGGTCAGGCGCGTGGGGTGCAGGTTGGGCCCCCAGCCTACGTGCCCGACCACCAGCATATCGGGGTCATTCCAGTGTCCGGGACCGGCGAACGGAGCGCATTCATCCTGCGAGAAGCCGATGTTTTTCATGCTGGTCCACGTGTCGGTAATGTCGCCCGTGGTGCGCCAGCAGTTGCCGCCGACACTCTCACCCCATTCCCACACCTTGCCCATGCCGTACTGGCAAAGGCTGTAGACGATGTCCCGGTCGATGCCGGCCAAGGCCTTCTGCATCACCAGATACGGCTTCATCAATTCGTCGCGTGTATCGCCTTTGGAGATTCCTCCGTAGGAACACCAGTCGTACTTCAGGTAATCGATGCCCCACTTCGCGTAGGTCTTCGCGTCTTGTTCCTCGTACTGGTAGCTGGCGGTGTAGCCCGCGCAGGTCTTCGGTCCGGGCGAGGAGTAGATGCCGAGTTTGAGGCCCTTCGAGTGCACGTAGTCGGCCAGGGCTTTCATATCCGGGAACTTCTCGTTGGGAACGATTTCGCCGTTGGCGTCGCGTCCGGCCTGCCAGCAGTCGTCGATGTTGATGTACTGGTAACCGTGCGATGCGAGCCCGCTGGAGACCATCATATCCGCCGCGGCGCGAACCTTCGCATCGTCAACCGCGCACGCCCACACGTTCCAGCTGTTCCAGCCCATCGGAGGCGTCAGCGCTAGCGCGTTCTCGCCGCACACAATGGTCAGTTGCTGCGAGTCCTTGCCTCCCGGTCCACTTGCGGTAACTTCCACTTCATGACGTGCCGCGACAGCCATCTTCCCGGTGATGATTCCGGTTTGAGAATCGAGCACCAATCCGCTTGGGAGGCCCTTCGCGGAGAAGGTCAGAGGAGCCTGGCCCGACGCGGGTACCCGGAAGAGGAACGGCTTGTTGGGCGACACGCCGGTGATACGCGGGTAATTGATGCTCGTTTTTCGGTTGTCCGTGGTCGCCAGAACGGGGGGCTTGGTCGGCTCCGGCAGAAAGGCGGTTGGTTTTGCCTTCGTTCCCGGCTTCATCAGAATCATCGCGCCGCCCCAATCCGCGTGATCGCAGTTGATGCCGTCGCCGCCGTCCAGGACAAACAGCGTCATTTTCCGCGCGCCGGTCAGGTCAACTTCAATCCACCTGGGATCATCACCCTGCCTCAGCACGTCCGTCTGCTTGACGGTCTTTCCATCCACATCCACGCGGAAAACAACCGAACCGTCCGGCTTCTTCTCGTCATCTACGCCGACCATGGCAAAAAATCGAGCGGCCTGTTTCTTGAGGTCAACGCTCATCTCAAAATGGGCGTGCGCGCCGACGCCGCGGGGAAACACATTGCCGTTGATGGTGATGGGCAGGCCGTCTACGGACTTGCCTGCCTGAGGACGCCCGAATTCCTGATGGGCCTGGGACAAATCGATGCTTTCTAGCCAGACAGCATCAGGGGGCAGTGTGTTGCCGCGCAGATCCTCTGGGGTAATGGCGGCGAACGATGGGATCACAAGGCCGGCGGCCAGAAGCATCGGCGCGGCGGTGCGAATGACGGGCAAAAACATGACAGGACCTCCTGGAAAGGATGCCGCGACGCTGTTCTGCGCCGCGACTATTCACTGTCACTTTAGCGCCACTTCCCGCCATTCCTGATCACGGCCATACCGGTTCTTTCCCGGAAAGGAACCTTGCCGCGCGAAGAGCATCAATCAGAGTCACTTTCCCGTCACCAGGCGTGCCTGGGTGAACCGGATTGTCAGCCGGCAGATACACGTCGGAAAGCGTCAACCGGTCCTTTGAAGACGCCATTCCGGACGCCATTCGAAGTAGAAGCGAAATGTCTTCGCCGTTCACCTGACCGTCGCCGGTCGCGTCCCCGTAGAGTGGAGGAAGCGTTGTATCCCCTACCCTCACGATGGTTGCTGTTGTCTCCGACCCGCCGTCGGCGTAAAAAACCGTGACGCGCGGATAATACGTTCCGTTGGTTGCGTAAATGTGCTGAGCCCTTCCCGCAACACCCGGTTCCAAAGCGCCCGAAACGGTTTGCGTCCAGCCGGTTCCGTCGCCGTAATCCCACACAAACGAGGTCGGCACACGCGTCGCGCGGGCAAACCAAATCGGGGCGCTGATGGAGGTAGTTCCGTCCGTCAACCGAACGCGGACGTAGTAATACCGCTCGATACGACCGGAGGATGAAGCGTCGAAACCGACCGTCAGGGGCGCGGCTCCGGCGGCCGTGGGCAGTGGAGGAGTGCTGTACGTGGGATTGGCCGGCGCGATGGCGTTAAACGCTTTCGCTTGCGCGCCGGGTGTTTCGGGTGCGAGTCCGAAGTTCCAGGTCGCCGTGTTGCCGGCGATGGTCACGCCCGCGCCGCTGACCGGCAGATTCAGCGCCACCACTCCCCGGTTCGTGATGACCTGCACACTTGACAGGTTCAGTCCGGCCGCCCGGGAAACCTCCAACCGGCACCGGGAGCCGGACACGTCCGCCGCCGACATCGTTCGATTTCCCATCCACTTTTCACCGGAAGGCGTGTCGAACGTCCACTTCAGGGAGAGGCCGTCGGAGCGTTTCGTTACCTTGTCTTCCGCTGAAAATGTGCGGCGGGCGGCCAGGGCGGCCAGAATTTTACCTTGCGCCTGGTTGGCTGTCAAGCCGGTGGTCGGCTCCGCCCATATCCCCGTTGTGGTGTAGATTCCCGCGCTTGTTTTCAACGCACCGTAGTTGTTGGAATGGTTGTCCTCATTGTTTGTCGGCGAAACGTGCCAGCCGTTGTCCAGCGCCAGTTGGAAGTGCGATTCGTTGTAATCCGCGCCCTGGTACGGCGGGTTGTAAATGGTGCGACTGCTCATCTCCATCAGTGTGATGAAGGGATCGGCTTCCGCCACCCATTCCAGTTTGCGCCACCACTCGGGAGTCGTCGGCGTGTAGGGATTGCTGGTCATCGCGGGATTGGCCAGCGAGGATTTGGGATACAGGCTGGGGTGGTTGAACTGCGCTACGATGGTTCCGCCCAGCGTTTGGGCCTGACCGTTGTCAACCAGCCACCGGTACAGCGAATTCTCCATCGTCCACCCGCCGTTTACTGCGAACCGGCACACGTACGGCGTTTTTTCGGCGTCCGAAAGCGGAGGCGGATTGGCGGATGGGGGCCACGATGTCTTTCCGGTACGCAAGTCGGAACCGTAAACGTTCAGATGCCCGAAGCCTAACGCCAATGTCGGCGCGCCGGTGTCGGCTGTGGCGGTCCACTCGAATCCCCACAAGGCCACGAAAGTACCGGGAACCGTCTGCTGGGTCAGTTTGGTCTTCGTGTCTTCCCAAACCGATTGCGAAAGGTATTCGCCGTGGTCGGTGCAGGCGAAGGCGTCAAGTCCATTGGCCCTGGCTTGCTGGGCGGCGGTCCCGGGATTGGCTTCCGAGGGATAGGAGCCTATCGACTCCCCGCCGTCGGAGTAAGCCGTGTGCGCGTGGAGGTTGGCACGGTACAGCCGGTATGTCTGCGCATCAGCGGTAACCGCAGACAGCATGAACGCCAATAGACAGAAGAGCCCGGTTTCTCGCACGATCGCAGTTCCTCCCTGAATCCGCTTAGTTTCAAACATAAGCTAAACACAGCCCGGCAGGTGCACGTTGCACGCGCCCTGCCGTTTCACCTTTTCAGTGTACCAAGCTCGGGCCGGCAAACGAAAGGACGCCGGACCACGGGTTTCTGTGATCCGGCGTCCCAGACTGGGTCATCTTACGGATCGCGGAAGTTCGCTTTTCGGCACCAACGAGCGACGTCCGCCATATCGACGACATACTCCGACGGCCCGGTGTTCTCAATATTCAACGATGTCAGGTCTTCCGGCGAACATTCGTTGATACCCGCGGCTATCCTGAGAGCCCTCGCCGCCTTGGCAAGTATGTCCCAATCGACGTTAACGTACTCGTAGGGACCGATATCCACGCACGCACCCGCCGCACGAACCAAACCGAGTATGTCCGTGTCTTCCGGTCTTATAAAGTCGGAATGGCCGGCGTCGATGCACGGCGATGACGGAAGAGGCCGGAAGTTGCCGTTGGCGGGGTCGGTAAATTGCGGGTCGGCAACCAGGTTACCGTCCACGCCGTTCGTGATGCCCGGTGTTGAGCACTGCCAGGCCAGGTTATTGAGTACCGTGCCTGTTACGCCCGACTGGCGGTACACGCCGCGCGAGCAATCCGTAACGATGTTATTACCTACAGCCGCGCCTCCGCTGGATATGCGAATCGCGTTGGTGCTGTTGCGCACCAGATTGTTTCCGACCATCGGGTATCCGCCGTCCACAAGGATTCCGTCCGTCCTGATGTCGCTGACGATGCAATCAACCACCCGGGAGTTGGAGTAAACGGTCAGAATGCCATGTTCGTCGGACTGGAACACGTTGTTGCAGGCAAATCTCGGTGATGAGCGGTGTATTACCACGTTCGCCTGCCGGTTCCTTCCGTCATAGTTGCCTAATCCCACTCCGCCGTTGTAACCTCCGGCGTATGCAACCTTGTTCCACCTGAAAACAGAGCCGCCGGCATCAGGCCCGAAATAGATGCCAATCCAGTCACCCTTGCCTGGCGAAGTCGCTGTACCGTTACCGTTGGTATCGCCTCCCACGGAGTCGTCCTTGATCGAAGTAAACACCACGTTCTCCGCGATCAGCGAACCCAGCACGTGAATAGCGCCACTTGATCCCTTAACGACGCTTCCCGGTTCAATCGTAAGCGTGGCTACCGCACTGACGATCACGTCTCCGGTCAGCGCATAAGACACCTCCGTTCCGATTGCCTTGAGTGTAGCCGGGAGTGCCAACGTTCCATCGGTCAGTTGGACGGCATTCAGTTTGTTGTCGGTGAATACCGGATTGACCAGGATCGGAATCGATGAACCGTCGCAGGAGATCGGGTAATAGGTAGTAGCAACCGAATTGCGGAACACAGTGTTCAGATAGGAAACCACACTGCCTCCCTCCGCGCGAACTCCATGCCATCCGCACTTGTCGATGATCAGCCCATTAACCGTCGGTTGCGCCGCGTACATCTCAAGACCGTTGCGGTATGTACTCGAAATCGAGACGTTCGACAACGTCGGACTACTGCCGTCAACGTAGAGCGACGCAAACCGGGGGGAACCGTGCAGATTGCCAATACCGGGGCCTCCGTTGTAACTGGCGCCGTAAAGCAGGTTGATGTACTCCAGAACGGAAGCCGAGGACTGCGGTCCGAGATATATCCCTACCCAGTCACCAGGCACCGGTGATGCCACTGAACTGGTGAAGGTGATCGGGTTGTCCGGTGTGCCGATCGCCATCAGGGTTCCCAGAACTGAGAACTTCCGCGTGGTCTTTACCGTGGTTCCCGCATCGATGGTCCAGGTGCTCCCCTCGGGCGACAGAACGTCAGTGAAAACGTCGTAGGGAAATTCGGGTCCGGGATTGTACCACCGGATATCGCCCGGGAAGGCGCCTCCGCAGTGTCCCGCCATATTCTTTCCCGTGCCGGTGGTGGTGTTTCCTTCCATTATTGGAGCGCAGTTCGGCGAGTTGATGAGAATCGGGTAGTACGCCGACGAGAAATTAACGAAAGAGCAGTTCCTGATTGTTGCTTGAGACCCAAACAGATGGATTCCGCCACGGTCGCCGTTGCTGATTGTGCAACCATAAAACACCGGACTGCTGTTGTGAACGAACAGCGTACCGAACCGGGGAGCGCCTTCGTAGTTGCCGATTCCGGGACCGCCATTGTAGGCGGCGGCGTACCGGAACGTGCAGTTGCGGAACTCCGAAGCGCCGGCTGTGGGACCAACATAGATACCCACCCAGTTGCCGCCGGCGGGAGCTGTTGCGCCGTCACCATTCGTATCACCGGCGACAGAATCGTCCTTGTACGACGTAAAGATGATAGGTTCCGAGGTTCCGTCACACAAGGCAGTTCCCAGGAGGTAGATAACCGCGGCATTACTCTTAATGACAACGCCCGGATTCACGGTCCATGTGGTGTTCTCCGACAATGTGACATCTGCCGTGATGATCCAGGGCAGTCCGTCGGCCCACTTCTGCCACGTTGCCGGCGTGCTTAATGTACCTCCGTACACTTGGAGCCCTGGCATTTTGTTGCCCGATTGCGTGACGTTCGAAACGGTAGGGCACGATTGGAAGTCCATGGAGCCCGTGTAGTAGTTGCTTGTTCCCGTGTTGGTTAGGGATACGGTGTTGATTGTCGGACGGCAACCGGCTTGAGCCCGGAATCCATTCCTGGTGGTGCGGTCAATCGTCAGATTGTTCAACGTGGAGTTGCAGGCCCACAGGTCCAGTCCCACTCCGCCGCTGAGTGTGATGGTCAGGCTTTCCATCGATGGGTGGCTGGAATCCACCAGTAACCCGGTTATAAAGTTCTGGTCATGGAACTTGCCGAGGCCGACACCTCCGTTGTAACTGCCGGCGTTGCTGATCTGCAACCATGCGATCTGCGATGCGCCTGCCGTCGGTCCCAGATAGACTCCCCGCCATTGCCCCGCCGCCGGTGTCGCGTCATCCGATGTTAAGACGATCGGAGCAGTCTCCGTTCCCACCGCATGCAGTGTTCCGTTTACGTAAAGACCCCGGTCCGCCCATCTGATGGTCACACCGGGTTCCAGTGTCAGAGTCTGGCCTTCACTGACCGTCAGGTTTTCGCCGATGAGAAACGGAAATCCGTCGGCCACTTTCCGCCACGTTCCAGTGTCCGAAAGCACACCTCCTCCCAGAGGAATGGTCTTCTGACCGGTGCCGGTAATGGTTGTTCCGGAGATAACCGGGAAGCAGTCCGGCGTGTCATAGATCAGGGGATAGTAGCTGGCGTTGACATCACTGATTGTGTTGCTCTGGAAGGTACACCTGCTGGAGTACATCTCTACACCGTTGCGCTCGGCGTTGGCGAATGAACATCCCGAGATGACCGGGTCGCAGTCGTCGAGGTATAACATTACTCGACGGGATGAGCCGTTGAAGTTACCGATGCCGGCCCCTCCGTTGTACGCGCCGCCATAACTGAACTGGCAGTTGGTGAAAGAGGACGAGCCTGAAGCCGGGGACAGATAGATTCCCTTCCAGTAGCCTGTGGTCCCGCTCCTGGTGAAGTTTGTCTCGGTTGCGATGATCGTGCCGTACACGTAAAGCCCCCGCAACGAATTCGCCTTAACAGTAACACCGGACTGAATCGTCAGCGTCACTCCCGCCTGGATGGTGATGTCGGCTGTTACGATATAGGGACTGCCCACCGTGGTCCACACCGTGTCGGTCGTGATATCCGAGCTGACGGTGGTATCGGCGAAACAGGCAGTGGGGAAGAGCAAGAGGAAAAGGCTCACGGCGTTGATCGCCGATGCTCGTAGACGGTAGACGGTCACTTTCCACCTCCTTGATGGTCGGGTAGAATCAAGTATGACTGACGGGCAAGCCAGCCCTTACGGATGGTTTGCTGACATGATACTCCAGATTTATCAAATCGCCCACCATGATTACTGAAATTGTTCACCTGATCGACATCACCCGCCCGATCTATCCCGGCATGCCCGTGTGGCCCGGCGATCCACCCGTCGTCGAGGAACCCGTTTCGCGTATTGCGGACGGTGATTGTTCCAACGTTACACGGTTCCTTCTCGGTTCTCACACCGGCACGCACATTGACGCCCCGAGGCACTTCGAACCTTCCGGCGCGTGCATCGATGCCCTTAACCCGGACGCGTTGATGGGACCGTGTCTGGTTCTGGATCTTGCATCTGGCCAGGAACACATAGCGAGGGCGGACCTGGAACGGATCGTGAACGTCCCGGTTGAACGATTGCTGATACGAACACGCAACTCATTTGCCGAGCCGACCGTGTTTCACAAGGACTTTGTCGCGCTTTTGCCGGACGCGGCCGGTTGGATCGTCGAGCAAGGTATTCGTCTAATAGGTGTCGATGGACCAAGCGTGGAGGAATACGGATCGTCTGCCTTTCCTGTTCACCACACCCTTCTCCGCGCGGGAGTGGTGATCCTCGAAGGATTGGACCTGTCGAGCGTCGCCGCCGGTGATTACGACCTGTTCTGCGCGCCGCTCAAGTGGTCGGGTGCGGACGGGGCTCCCGCGCGGACATTTCTCAAGAAATGTTGAATTGGTCTTTTTTGCGTGACACGGCCTTCACGCTGTATGACATACTGAAAAGAAGCGCCGCGCCGAATCCCCGGCCCGCTACGTACACATTCCCATTGCGAGTTCTAAACTATGGAGTTGTTGCGCCGATACCCCGGCAATCCCGTTGTCCAGGCCTCTGATGTCCCGTACGAATGCAACACGATCTTCAACGCCGGTGTCACGACGTGGAAGGACGAAACCCTTCTGCTGTTGCGCGTTGAGGACCGTATCGGATACTCACATCTCACCGTTGCGACCAGCAAGGACGGTCTGACCGACTGGAATATCCGTGATGAGCCCCTGATGACCCCCGGTCTTCCGGAGTTCCCGTACGAAGCGTTCGGTGTGGAGGATGCCCGCATCACCTACGTCCAGGAAACCGGGGATTACCTGATCGCCTACACCGCCTATTCGTTTCTTGGCGCAGGTGTGGCACTTGCCCGCACTCGAGACTGGCAGACTGTCGAACGGCTCGGTTTGATATTCCCGCCGAACAACAAGGACGCCTGCGTGTTTCCAAGGAAGATCAACGGGATGTGGGTGATGTTGCACCGCCCGGTATCCGGTGACGCTGAGCACATGTGGCTCGCCTATTCGCCGGACCTCCATCACTGGGGCCATCACCGGTACGTCCTGCTTGAGGCTTCGGGACCTCGCTGGGACGCCGCGCGGATCGGAGCCGGAACGGTTCCCGTGGAAACCGAGGAAGGCTGGCTGATCTTCTACCACGGCGTGAAGTATCTGGCCGGAAGCCCGATCTACCGCGCGGGCGCGGCATTGCTGGACAGGGAACGACCCGATCGCGTGATTGCCCGCCTCCCCTACTGGGTTCTTTCCCCCCGCGAGAGTTACGAAGTCAACGGTGACGCTCCCAACGTGGTGTTCCCGACAGGAACCGTGCAGAACGGGGACGAGTTGTACGTTTACTACGGGGCCGCCGACTCCCGGGTGTGCCTGGCCACGGTCAGCATCGCCGAGATTCTGGAAGCCCTGATGCGCGACGGACGCCCGCCGCTGTACTGCTGACACGTCCAAAATACGCCTGAAATGCAGAGGAGGACGATCCGCTTGGATCGTCCCCCTCTCTTACTGAAGCGGTGTCAGGTTCAGGACCGAAGACCCTTGGGAATGTAATCGCCGTGCGCCTCGATCATCTCGTCTACCATGGCGATTATCTGGTCCGGTGTCAGTTCCGCCGCTGTGTGCGGATCCATCATAACGGCGTGATACAGGGCCTGGCGGTCGTTGTTCAGCACGGCCTGCACGGTCAGTTCCTGCGGATTGACGTTGGTGCGTATCAGGGCCGCCAACTGCGTTGGGAGTTTGCCGATCTTCGTCGGTTGAAGCCCGCTCTTGTCAACCAGGCAGGGGACCTCGACGGTACACCCCGCTGGCAGATTATCGATCAGTCCGTTGTTCGGTACGTTGCCGTAAATGACACGCGGTTGGCCGGTTTCCATGCTGTGGATGATGTACGAACCGTACTCCCTCGTCGGTTTGTGTTCCTCAATGTCTTCGTCGTTCAGCATCTTTTCGCGCGTTTCTGTCCACGATCCAATGATGTCCTTGCAACGCTTGATGTACTCGTCCAGCGGAATCTCGAGTTGCTCGATGATATCCGGCCGGTCGCGCTTCATGAACCAGGGAACGTACTCCGCAAAGTGCTCGCTGGATTCGGTTACGGCATAGCCAAGCAGGTCCAGGGCCTTGGCTCGCACGTGGTCCCACTGCCACTTGTCCCAATCGGCGGTTGTCTTCCGGATATCGGGATACAGGTCGCGCCCGTTGTGTTCGAACTTCAGGAAGAACGCCATATGGTTGATGCCGGCGCAGATGTAGTTCACTTCCTCAAAAGGAACGTCCACGCGATTCGCCAACTGCCAGGCGGTGCCGAACACGCTGTGGCACAGGCCGACGGTTTTGATGTTGGAGCCGTCATTGAGCCCCCAGCAGTTCATCGCCATCGGGTTGGTGTAGTTCAGGAAAAGGGCATCCGGGCAAAGATTCTCCATGTCCCTGGCGAACTCGAGCAGGACGGGAATCGTGCGCACAGCCCGCATAATACCACCGACGCCCAGCGTGTCAGCGATGGTCTGACGCAGTCCGTACTTCTTGGGAACCTCGAAGTCGATCACGGTTGCCGGCTCGTAGCCGCCCACCTGGACCATGTTCACCACGTAGTCGGCGCCGTCCAGCGCCTCCCTGCGAGTCAGGTGCGCCGTGATCTTTGGCTCGGCGCCCAGAGAGGCCGCCAACTTTCTGGCGACAGTCTCGCTCGTCTGAAGGCGGTCCTGATCGATGTCGTGCAGGGCGATGTGCACGTCCTTCTTGAATTCCGGGAACGAGAGGAGGTCGCCAACGAGGTTCTTGCAGAAGACAACACTACCGGCACCGAGGTAAGCAACTTTTACCATGAAACAGAAATCCCTTTCGAAAAACGGTCCACTGGTGGAGAGGAAATGTTATAGTATTCTATGGTCATCCTGAAGGCGTCGGGGAACGAAGTCAACATGGGTAACGCTCAAATCCGGTGGATTACCGGATATCCGGGGTATGGATCGGAAACGGCCCGAGCCCTTCGGCTTCCAGAAGGCGTCGCTTGACGTCCGGACGTCCCAGGAAACCGCCCAACCGTCCGTGTGCCGCAATCACCCGGTGGCACGGAACTATGGGGAAGAACGGGCAGTGCCTGCACGCCGTGCCGGCCGCCCTCGCGGCGCCGGGATATCCGGCCAGAACGGCCAACTCGCCGTATGAAACCACGTGACCCCAGGGAACGTTTTCATATAGAACGCGCATCATCTCGGCATGAACCGGAGGCATGGCGTCCCAGAACAAAGGAGCTTCCACGCGTTGGACGGCGCCTTCCAGAAAATCAGCGACATTACGGGCAACCTTTGTCGCTGTGACATCGTCCTGAAGAGCATATGGAGGATCAGGTCCGAAACCAACATCAACGACAACACCGCCGCACACCGCTACCCACACACGACCGAGCCAAGTAGCCCGACCGCGTGCGGCAACCGGAAGATCTGAGCCTGTACTGCTGGAACGTGATTGTAACATCTATATTCAAAAATAATGGTTGAAGCCGGTTGACTATGGTGGTATAATCAGGTTTGACTGTCTCAATCCCAGCCGTTTTCGGCTGACGTCCCACATTTATTGTTTCCACTGATGGATAAGGAAAGCACGCCGCATACGACTGAAGAGATCGACCTCGAGGGCCTCGCTGAAACGGTCCTCGGCTTGGAAAGATCATCGGATTCCGAGACACACGAAACCGCGGATACGCGTGGCATCGATGACACCGTCCAAACTTGGCTGGAGCGCGCCGGACGGGCGCCCCTGCTGAGCACGGACCAGGTCATCGCCCTGGCGAAACGAATCGAACGAGGCGACGAATCGGCCAAAGTGGCCCTTGCTGAAGGCAACTTTCGTCTCGTCGTATCCATCGCCAAGCGTTTTCGTGGACACAGTCTCCCATTCGACGATCTCATCCAGGAAGGCAACATCGGCCTTCTGCGCGCCGTGGAGAAGTTCGACTATCGAAGAGGCGTGCGCTTCAGCACCTACGCAACCCTGTGGATTCGCCAGGCAATCATCCGCGCTCTCGCGGAGCAGAGCCGCAGTATCAGACTGCCGTATAACGTGGTGAACCAGGTGCGAAGGCTGAGCCGCGCATCCGACACTCTCTACCAGCAGTTGGGCCGCGAACCCAGTGAAGACGAACTCGCCACCTACGCCAACATGAGCGTGGACCAGGTGCATGACCTCCTGCCCCTGAACAACGAGCCCGTCAGCCTGGAGACACCCCTCGTGGATGGTGAATCCACAAGTCTCGGCGATATACTGGTCGACAAAGGAACCACGGAAGACCTCCCCCAGGAGGAACTTCAGGACCGCGTTGAGAAACTGCTCGACGACTTGGAACCGCGCGAACGCCAGATCGTGGAGTTGCGCTTTGGATTGCAGGATGGCAGTACACACACCCTTGAGGAAGTGGGCCGCCATTTCAAGCTGACCAAGGAACGCATCCGCCAGATCGAGCACGGCGCCATAAAAAAGTTGCGCCATCGCCATGCGGCGGTCGCCCAGCAGTTCTTCAGCCGGTTGGGTTGATGGAACCAGCCTTCTCTTCTCGTCAAGCGCCCGGCCATTGGCCGGGCGCTTTGCCGTCTGCCCCTACCCCTGTGCCGCCGCGAGATACCGCCGGCATACGTAGTCCTTGATCTCGGCGCCGAATTCAGACGCGGTAGTTGCGCCGTCCAGGTCAACCCGAACCGCGCCTATGAACATCATTCTCAAAGCATCGCCAGACGGCAGGTATTCCGGGATGATTCCGGCGAAGAAGAAACCCAGTTCCTCCGCGGCGGTGCAAGCGGCAGGAGCAAATGGTTCCGACAAGGGAATATCCAGCGAAAGCACCTCGACTCCCGCCACCTGGAACTCGCGCTGAAGATACCGCAACCTCGCGTAGAAATCCGCTCCGTATTCCACCAACGTCAGTGACGCCAGACCCAGATCCGCGTAACCGTGAACGTCCATCCGGCTTAACGGTTGCCCGAACCCGGGAGACATAGCGGGTTCGTCCGCCACGGTTCGATCCAGGTCGAGTCGTTGGCATATCCGCTTGATGATGTCGCCGTGTTCATACGGCGGATAGATCGTCCGGTTCGGCTCCTTGATCAACCGCAGGTACATCAGCATCAGGGCAAGCCGTTCGGTGATTTCCTCCGCAATGGCCTTCATCGTTACGTGAGCGGGCATATAACCGGGTTGGAAACCCGTCTCGACAGCGCCGAGTGAGAGGTTGCCTTTCTGGGTGAAGGGATGAACTGTCATCGCTTCGCTGTAAAGCCCGAGAAGACCCGCTTCCCGCGACCGGTCGATGAGCATCGTCTTCATCGTCTTGAAGAACGATCGACCGCGCCAGGCGGGAATCACGAAGGCAATTGCCGATTCTGCCACACGGGATTCCAGAGTGGTCTTGACAGCCGCCACGTGACCAATAATCTCACCATCATCGGTCACCGCAACAATGGAAGTCATCAAGCCGCTTTCCAGCGATTCGCGAAGGCGGTCCGGATAGTAGATATCCACGTGCATGTACGTGTATCCGTACACCCGCCAGGCGCACCTGGCAAGCGCCACGCTTTCGTCCGGCCGCATCAGGCGCAGATCGACGTGCGCGTCTTCCGGAGGTTCAACCGGTTCGGGGATTTCCGGATATTCCCCGGCCGACTTCGCCGGAAGGTCCTTACGCATTTCGACGCGCTTGCCGCCGGGTCCAAGGTTGATAAAACGTAATTCGTCTGCGAAGGCGCGCATAAGCTGAACGCCAAGGCCCGGTTCCTTTCCGGCTTCCACCTTCTCTACGTCGAACGGCAGGCCCTGATCCTCCACCGCGAACACCAGTTGACCGGGGCGACGCAAGACCATCAGGTCGAAGGTGTTTTCGGTTCCCGGCTCAAAGGCGTGCTTGATCACGTTGCCGCACGCCTCCTCGGCCATCACCTCCAGACGACCGGCCTGCAGGTCGTCGAAGCCGTGCCGGAGCGCGAGGTCGCGAACCACGGCCATCACGGTGGACAAGGAGTCCGTGACAGCAGGAACCGTCAAGCGGACGAGCAGTCTGTCAACAGTCTTTTCCATGGATCTACTCCCCGGAACCGATTCGACCGGATACCACGGTAGTGTATACGCACTCCGTGTCTCGAACCATACGGGTTACGTCAAATTGTTGCCGCACGTAGAGCCTTGCGCTTTCAGCCATCAACGCCGCATCCGTCGGATGTTCCGCAATCCATCTGATTGCATCGGCGATTGTCTCCGGGTCACCCGGCTTGACGAGTAGGCCGGTGACACCGTCTTCGATAATCTCCGGAATACCGCCCACGCGTGTCCCGATGACAGGAATCCCCTGCCCCATCACTTCCACGATGGCAATTCCGAAGGCTTCACGGGTCGAGGCGAGCACGAACGCATCCCAGGTCGCAACCTCAACGGCAGGACGATTCAGGTGACCTGTGAACCTAATGCGTTTGGCCACTCCTGCCTCTTCCGCAAGGTTGGCCAGTTCAGCGCGGCAGGGTCCGTCTCCAACAATAACGGCATCCATGTCCGGAAGGTACGAAATCGCTTTGATGAAGGTATCGACACCCTTTTCCGCTGAAAGCCTGGCCACTGTGCCTATCCGGAACGGAGAGCCCGGTTCCCGGTTTCGTTCCGGAAGTGACGTATAGTCGATCCCGTTATGGATAATCGAGATGCGTGTTGCGGCGATCGGAAAGCGTGTCACCAGATCATCCCGCAAGGCCTTGCTGACGGCGATGATGTGGTCTGTAACCGGCTGGAGGATTCCTTCCGAGATCCGGGAAGCGAACGTTGAACCTCTTGCCGTCGGAACGAAGTTGTGAGCCGTGATTATGATCCGCGGTCGTGATCCGGTTGCCAATACGGAGAGGCGGCCGACCAGTGCGGCCTGCCAACCGTGCAGATGCAGGATGTCCGGCTCCACCTGACTCCAGACGTGGCGGAATCGTGCGGCGGCTTTCAACGATTGTGCGGGATGGAACGAAGCGGGAACAGAAACGGGAAACGACACGATGCCGGTAGCCAGGGCATCCTCGAAGACGGGAGAAGAGGCAGGGCCTGCGAGAAAATGCTGGTATCGACTCGAATCGGAACGGGAGAGAAGATCGGCCAGGTGATGCCGCATTCCACCGGCGGCCGGGCGCGCCAGGTGCAGAACTCGGATGCGATCGTTCACTCAGCGCCTCCCGGGGAGGATACAGACGACAAAACGCCGGAGCACGATACGGTCAGCTGAACCGCATCGCGCTCCGGCGTAACGAACTCAGGCCTTGCGGCGGCGAGCCAGCAGGGGCAGGACGCCAAGACCCAGAAGGGCCATCGTGCCCGGTTCGGGCACTTCAGCCAGGTCGGCGACGCGAAGGTCGTCGATGTAGATGGTCACGCGCTTGCCGGTGCCCGGACTGCGGATCGACAGGGAGTCGATGACACCCTTCATGGTCGCGCTGGACAGCACACCGTCAGCGGTCGCGCCCGCGAACGCCTTCACCGGTTCCCAGGGCAGGAAGAATGTCAGGTCCTGCCAGGAACCCGGGGTAATGACGTGTTGGGGTAGCGGCGTGGGCGGAGCGCCGGTTTCGGAGCCGATGAACTCGATTCCGCCGGAGGTGCCGCCGTTCTCACCGATCTCCTTGGTGGTACCGGTTTCCCGTGCCGTCATTGCAATCGCCAAAGCATCTTCAGATGCAACAAACATCCGCATCGTCAACGCCTTGGTAAAGTCGATGGTCGGGTTCCGTCCGTATGCCGAGGCATTTCCATACGGGGTCAGCCGGCACCATCGGGCGGGATCGGCATCCTTCCACAACAGATCGACCTTTAGTGACTGAGTGCCGCTGAAAGCCATTTCTGTTGTGATCGTCGTGGAGTTCACCGAAGGATCGATGTTGCCACTGGTCGACCCGGAAAAGGTCGGCTGGTTGAAGATCGTCGATCCCGGTACGGGGCCTCCGCCATCCCAGTCGGAGATAAGAACAGAGCATTGCGCGGCCGGCATGGCCAGAACAGCCACTCCGATCAGCGCAACTAACCAAGTAGAGCGCATAGGTCTCTCCTTATGAGTAGTAGATGAGCAGACGGGGACCCGGCCCAGTGGGTCCTATCATGTTCCAGAATAGCATAAAAACAAGTCAATGGCACTCAAAAGTGAATTTTTGCCACCGCGTAGGGCCTGAACTGGTAACGGCGAACCGGTTTCAGTCCGGATTCACCGCAGGATTATTGCCGGTTTCGCCGCCGGAAAGAACCGTGTAGTGCCTTTGATAGGTCGGTACCAATGACTGGAGGTTGTCCCGGATCTTCTCGGGATCACCTGATATGGCCGCTGATGTAAGACGTTCGATGCCGTCCCAGAGCGCCGTGTGGTTCACTTCAGAGGACCGCGCCACAAATATCTTGTCGTGATTCGTGACGTCGGTTCCTTCCTCGGCTGTCAGCACTTCCTCGTAGAGCTTTTCTCCCGGGCGTATGCCGGTTACCTGGATCGGGATATCGACATTGGGAACGTATCCGCTCAAACGAATCAGGTTCCAGGCGAGATCCATGATCTTCACGGGATTGCCCATGTCCAGCACGAATATCTCGCCTCCGGCGCCCAGACCGCCGGCCTGGATCACCAATTGAACGGCTTCCGGTATCGTCATGAAGAACCGGACCATCTCTTCGTGCGTCACCGTAACCGGACCGCCCTGCTGAATTTGCTTCTGCATCGTGGGAATCACGCTTCCGTTGCTACCCAGCACGTTGCCGAAGCGTACCGCCGTGAAACGGGTTACCGCCCGGTCCGGAGCCACGCCGTTGAAACCGCAGGTATCGACCTGCCTGCCCTGGCGCGCCTCCTTGATGCGTTGCGAGAAGGATTGAACGATGCTCTCCGCCACCCGCTTGGTCGTTCCCATCACGCTTGTTGGATTGACGGCCTTGTCTGTTGAGATCATGACGAAAGAGTGCACATCGTTCTCAATGGCCATCTGGGCGAGGTTCAATGTTCCCAGAACGTTGTTCTTGACGGCCTCGCCGGGATTGGCTTCCATTAGCGGAACGTGCTTGTGGGCCGCCGCGTGGAAAACAACGTCCGGCCGGAACTCGCGGAAGACGTCACGGATGCGGTCCCTGTCCTTGATATCCGCAATCACCAGACGGTATTTCAATCCGGGGTGCTTCTTCAGTTCGCGATCGATCCAGTACAGGTCGTTCTCGTTGATGTCCAGAAGAATCAACTCGGCGGGATTGACGCCCACAAGCTGACGGCATATCTCCTGCCCGATGGAGCCGCCGGCTCCCGTCACCAGAATCCGCCGCTTTGAGGTGTAGCCTGCAATGCTCTCCAAATCAACGCGTACCGGAGAACGTTCCATCAGGTCTTCCACGCTGACCTTGCGGATCATCTGTGTGCCGACCTCGCGGCTGATCAACTGGGGAAGGCTTGGCAGTATCGTCAGATCGGCGCGTGTTTCCGAGCAACGTCGGACAATATCCGAAATGCCGGTTCCGCCCAGCGAAGGTATCGCGATGAGGATCTGGTCTATGTTGTGCCGTTCGACAATCTTCGGAATCTCGTCTGTCGTGCCCAGCACCGGCACGCCCTGAATGAGCTTCCTGATCTTTCCGGCATCATCGTCCACATAGCCGACAGCCTGCAGATTTGCATTATTCTCCGCGCGAATCTCCCGCACGATGCGCTCGCCGGCGAAACCCGCGCCTACCACGAGGACGCGCTTCACGGGACCCGGCCGGTTATGCCCGAATGCCGGCCTGTGATTCCACACCACGCGCATGGCGATGCGCATGATCATCATGAAGTTCAGTGTCAGAAAAGTTTCTAGAAGGACAACCCCACGCGGAGGACGCGGGATATGTAGAAGCCATACCAGTGTGACGAAGATGACCGTACCAACCAGCACAACGCGCGATACGGAGATGAAATCCGGCAGGCTTGTGGACCGCCACCGCAACCTGTACCTGGTCATCGAGGCGGCCGCCGCCAATCGAATGCCGATCAGCAGGGGCAGGACACTGACATACGTATCGATCTGGCCGACCGGGACGTCAAAGTCAAACCGGAACAGGAACGCCAGGTAGAAAGACAGGGCAACGGCGCCTGCCTCAAGCAGAACCTTACACAGGAGGGAACCAAAGCGACTACCGAAAAAGGTCATATGATTCTGAACGTGATGAATGGCGTGGACATAGACGATGAAAAGACACGCGACATCGCGCCATGGTTCGAAGTTCCGCGGACCTTCGAACCAATTGACTACGGAACAAACAAACGCTTGTACCTGATTATTCTAGCAACTTCGGCCCGACCTGGCGAGTAACCGTCAAAAGAATCAGTGCCGTAACATTCCTAACTTGCGCCCAGAGAGCCGGCATCAAGCAATTTCGGTGGAGCCAGCCAGTCGAGGAGCCCGGCGCCCGGTTCCACGGCATCACAACGTATCCGGGCCAGCGCACCCTTCTTGAGCACCGTATGCGCTCCAGTCAGCGTGTGTATCAATTCGCCCAGATCCGGCTGGTGACCAACGACAAGAACAACATCGCAACCGGAACGAAGTATCTCCGACTGGAAGTCTCCGAGACGCGCACCGCAGGCCAGAGATTCGCAGACCCGGACCTCCGGTTTTTCAGCCAATTCAGCGGCGGCCAAACGCGCGGTTTGAAGGGCTCGCGGCAACGGGCTGGACAGAACGACTTCGACACCGGCTCCGATGCTCTTGAGAAATCTTCCGGCAGTCCGTGCCTGATTGCGCCCCTTCGTGGTCAGTTCCCGCAGGTCGTCGTCCGGACCGGGTAAGGGATCTCCGGCGTCTCCGTGGCGCAGTATGTAGAGTGTAATCACGGCTCTCGACCTTCTCAGCGGTATCCGAGTTCCCGAAGTCCCGGTTCCTTCTTGCGCCAGTCTTTCCGGACCTTGACGCGAAGTTCAAGGTATACCCGCCTGCCGGAAAGGGCTTCGATAGCTGTTCGTGATGAAGCGCCAATGGCCTTCAGCATCGTTCCGCCCTTTCCGATGACGATTGCCTTCTGGCTGTCACGCTCGACATAAATCATCGCCGAAACAAAAAGCATACCGTTGTCGCGGTCCTTGTATTCCTCGGTCACAACCGCCACGGCGTGGGGAACCTCGTCGTGCGTGTGCGCCAGCACTTGCTCCCGGATCAACTCAGCCGCGATGTCACGCTCGCGCGTGGTCGTGACTTCCTCTTCGTCAAAAAAAGGAGGGTGCACCGGAAGATGCTTGTGAAGCGCGGCCCAGAGGTCGTCGATACCCTCTCCTGTTACGGCCGAAAAGGCAACTATCTCGTCCCACGTGCCGTTTTCCAAATAAGGCGTAATCAACCGGGGATCCCGCCTGCCCTCGGCGAGGTCTACCTTGTTCAGCCCGAGCACCCGAACAACGTTGGGAATACTCTGTGCACGCTTCACCACCAACAAGTCTTCTTCGGTGGGTTGCCGGTGAATCTCCACGAGGCACAACACGATGTCCACGTCCTCCAGCGCGGAATTGGCTTCGCGAACCATGCTTCGCCCGAGCGCATGAGCCGGATGATGGATGCCGGGAGTGTCCACGAAAACGAATTGAGCCGATTCGGTGGTGTGTATGCCGAACTGGTTGACGCGGGTTGTCTGAGGTTTCGGCGACGTGATGGCAACCTTCTGCTGAAGAAGAAGATTCATCAGCGTGGACTTGCCGACATTCGGCCGGCCTACCACCGCGACAAATCCGGCCCGGTATTCGTGTGATTCAGCGTTCATATACTGGTTTATGGCATGTGAGGTTGGGTAAGCCCAACGTTCATCAGAAGAACCCGATAATCTGGTACTTCCTAGGCCATGGTACTTCACGATGAAAACGATGACGAAGGAAAGACCCCCCTCTGTTGAACGGCTTCTCGCGTTGGCCGCGACCGATGCGCGGTTCGCCGGACACGGAACAGCATCCGTCACGGACGCACTTCGTGTGGAACTTTCGCGGATACGAGATGTCTGGCGCGAAACCGGCGAACGCCCCGACAACACGACGATTCTCGGCAACGCGGCTGAACTGTGTCGGGCGAGGACACGTCCCTCCTTGTCTTCTGTCATCAACGCAACCGGTGTCATACTTCACACGGGCTTGGGCCGCGCCGTGCTCTGCGATTCGGCTTTGCGGCAGATACGGGAAACCGCAACCGGACACTCCAATCTCGAGATCGACCTGGATAACGGCGAACGGGGGTCGCGGTGTGACCACGTCGAATCGCGACTCTGCGATCTTACTGGCGCGGAGGCGGCCCTTGTTGTCAATAACGACGCCGGAGCCGTTTTACTGGCGCTGGCGGCAACGGCCACAAACCGGGAAGTCATTGTCAGCCGTGGAGAACTGGTCGAAATCGGAGGCGGTTTCCGAATTCCCGAGGTTATGGCGCAATCCGGCGCGCGGCTCGTCGAAGTCGGCACTACGAATAAGACGAGGCTCTCCGACTATGAGCGGGCCATTGGACCCAACACCGCCGCTTTGCTGACCGTTCATCCCTCCAACTTCCGGGTTGTCGGCTTCACGGAATCGACCGAACTGGCCGACATCGTCGCAATAGCGCACAAGCACGCCCTGCCCGTGCTGGACGACCTGGGAAGCGGTGCCTTGGTGAGCCTCCAGAACACAGCGATAGCTGACGAACCGACTGTTTACGACCGGCTTTCCGCTGGGGTCGATGCCGTGATGTTTAGCGGCGACAAGCTGTTGGGCGGACCGCAGGCAGGGATACTCATCGGTTCGAAGGCGATCATTGATCCGATGAGATGCCACCCGCTTGCTCGCGCGTTGAGGTGCGACAAACTGGCACTTGCCGCGCTGGAGGCAACTCTCATCGTTTACCAGCGAGGCGCCGCGTGGGACGAGCTACCCGTCCTGCGCGCTCTGTGCAGGCCGGAACAGGAATTGCTGGCCTCCGCGGAGGGACTTGCCGAAATGATTGGACGGGGTGGAATTGCCGCGGAAGTTCGCAAGACCGAAGCGCGTATCGGCGCCGGTTCGGCTCCTGGTCGGGTCCTTCCGTCGTTTGCCGTTGCCGTTGCGCACGAGTGTCTTGGCCCGAACGAAGCGGCGAACCTCCTGCGACACGCCGCTCCGCCCGTGATTGCCCGCGTGGAGGACGACAAGTTGATTCTGGACGTGCGGACTCTGCTTCCCGGTGAAACGGAACGCGTGGCCGGAATCGTGCTGGAGGCATTCATTCCCGCCAAAATGACAAGGAGGACTCGAAATTGAAACTGAACCTGGAGGGTAAGTCGGCTTTGGTGGCGGCCTCGTCCAAGGGACTCGGATTCGCCTGCGCCGATGCCCTGGCAGGCGAAAGCGCCAACATCACCATCTGCGCACGAGGCGAAGACGCGCTGGCCAAGGCCGTGTCGAAACTGACCTCAAGTCATCCCGGTGTTCTGGTTGCCTCCCGGCAGGCCGACCTCGGTACGGCGGAAGGTGTGGAATCCGTCGTGGACGCCGCTGTTCAAACATACGGCAAGATTGACATTCTTGTCACAAACGTCGGCGGACCGCCGCGAGGTCCGTTCTCCGCTTTCGACGACGACGCCTGGGCGTCAGCAGTGGAAGTGACGATCATGCCGGTTGTCCGGCTGATCCGCGCCTGCCTGCATCACATGCCGGACGGAGGAGCCATCGTCAACATCCAGAGTTCCGCCGTAAAGGAGCCGATACCCGACTTGTTGCTTTCCAACACCCTTCGGCCGGCGATCCTCGGTATGAGCAAGACGCTCTCCCGCGAACTGGGCAAACGCAACATCCGGATCAACACGGTGGCGCCGGGATCGTTCGACACGGACCGCATACACATGCTGATCCGAAAACGCGCGGAAGAGAACGGGATAACGGAGGCTGAGGAGGAGAAGAACCTGGCCGCCCGGGCCGCGCTGGGACGCATCGGCAAGCCCTCGGAACTTGGCTCGCTGGTTGCCTTTCTCGCATCCGATGCCGCCGGTTACATCACGGGGCAAACCATATTCTGCGACGGCGGAATGACGGCCTTCTCTTTCTAGGCGTACAGTCCGCCGCGCCTGCTACACTGATACCAACATCCAACAACGCTCAGGAGACATTTTTCGTGGCAGAGAAAATCGCGAAACAATCGCAGGACTTCAACAAGTGGTACCAGGACGTGGTCGTGCAGACCGAGTTGGCGGACTACGCCCCGGTCAAGGGGTGCATGGTCATACGCCCTTACGGCTATGCCCTTTGGGAGAGCATCCAGGGCGAACTTGATGCGCGTATCAAGGAGACAGGCGCACAAAACGCTTATTTCCCGATGTTCATCCCGCAATCGTTCCTTCAGCGCGAGGCGGAGCACGTGGAAGGCTTCGCGCCGGAACTGGCGGTCGTCACCCATGGCGGCGGCAAGAAACTGGAAGAACCGCTTATCGTCCGCCCCACTTCGGAAACCATCATCAACGAAATGTTTTCGAAGTGGATCCGTTCGTATCGCGATCTGCCCCTGCTCATCAACCAGTGGGCCAACATCGTCCGCTGGGAGAAGCGCACACGCCTGTTCATCCGCACCACCGAGTTCCTGTGGCAGGAAGGGCACACCTGCCATGCCACACGTGAGGAAGCCAACGAAAAGGCAATGCAGATGCTGGAGATCTACCGCCAGTTCGCGGAAGACTGGCTGGCGATTCCCGCTGTGACCGGGCGGAAGTCTGAAACTGAGAAATTTGCGGGCGCCGACGCCACCTTCGCCATTGAGGGACTGATGGGCGACGGCAAGGCTCTGCAGATGGGAACGTCGCACAGCCTCGGCCAGAATTTCTCCAAGGCCTTCGGCACACAGTTCCTGGACGCCGACGGTCAGTTGCAGAACGTCTGGCAGACTTCGTGGGGTATGACCACCCGCCTCATCGGAGCCGTCATCATGGTCCACGGCGACGAGAAGGGCTTGCGGCTTCCTCCCACCATCGCGCCCATACAGACGGTTATTGTCCCCATCTGGAAGACGGACCGCGAAAAGGCACAGGTCATCCAACTTGCCGATTCCGTGTTTGCCGAACTCAAATCTGCCGGCATCCGGGTGAAGATGGATGACCGCGACCAGTTCACCCCGGGCTTCAAGTACAACGAATGGGAAATGAAAGGCGTTCCGCTACGTCTAGAAATTGGTCCGCGAGACGTCGCCGACAACGCCGTGATGGCCGCCCGTCGCGACATCAAGGGCAAGGAGAAGGTTTCGGTGCAAGGAATCGCCGAAACAGTCAAAACCGTCCTGGATTCCATTCAGAAAACTTTGTTCGAACAGGCGCTGGCATTCCGCGAGGCCAACACCCGCGATGCTTCGACGATGGAAGAGATGGCCCAACTGATTCTGAAGGAACGCGGTTTTGTGCGCGTTTGGTGGGAAGGCGATGCTGACGCGGAAGCCAAAGTAAAGGAAGACACCAAGGCAACCCTGCGCTGTTTCCCGCTGGACCAGCAGGACGAGGAAGGCATCTGCGTGGCAACCGGCAAGAAAACGAAAAGCCGCGCTCTCTTTGCGGTCGCCTATTGAACTAAAGGGACGACCTGATGCTCGGCCTTACATATGAGGTGCTGGATCCGGTTTTGCGACTGCTTTCGGCCACTCTCCTCGGAGCCCTCGTCGGCCTACAGCGCGAGCGAAGCCACCGACCGGCCGGGCTTCGTACCCATGCCGTTGTGGCTCTCGGCGCCGCCTTGATCACGCTCGTATCCGCATCCTATCCCGGAGATCACGCCCGCATCGCCGCCCAGATCGTTTCCGGTATCGGTTTTCTCGGAGCGGGAACCATCATCCGTGAGGGGCGAAGCGTACGCGGACTGACAACCGCCGCGACACTCTGGGCTGTTGCAGGCATCGGAATGGCGTGCGCGCGGGGTGGTGAAATCATGGTTCTGGCTGTGGTCACCACAATACTCGTCCTCTTCATTCTCAGCATGGGCAAGATACTGGAGGAACACATTGAGGCGGCCAACGGCCGCGTCATGCGCGTGATACTCGATCCGGCTTCCGCGGTTCGTGTGACACACGCCCTGACGCTGGCGGGCGCCAATCCAACCGTGATATCAAGAACACCGGAAGGCGATCGCGAGCACCTGCTCATACGGGTCCATCATTTTCCGTCGCGCATCTTTCGGTCTGTAACCGCTGTTCCGGGAGTTCATCACGTGGAATGGGAACCCGGAGAGGAGGAACAGGATGTGCCCTGATATCATCCGGGAGATCGACGCTTTCATGCAGGACCTTCTGCACTGCGAAAAAGATCATGCGCCGCTCTACCGCATGATGGGATACCACATCGGACACCTGGACGAAGATTGGAAGCCGCTTCCGGAATCGCAATCCGCTTTATACGGGGGTAAAAAACTGCGGGCTCAACTGACATCACTATCCTGCATGGCCGCCGGTGGTTCGTGCGAGGTCTCCTACCCTGTTGCCGCCGCCATCGAGATGATTCAGAACTTTTCGCTGGTTCACGACGACATAGAGGACGGTGACCGGGAGCGCCGCCACCGCCCCACGGTGTGGGTGATGTGGGGCGTTCCGCACGCAATCAACGTCGGATCCTCGATGCAGGCTCTGGTCAACCGCGCCGTGCTGAAAACGAACGCGCCTGCCGATACGCTTCTTGATATCCTCCGCTCGATGACCGATGCGATGGTGGAAATGACGGAAGGCCAGTTTTTAGACATCTCTTTTCAGAAGGTGGAGGCCGTCTCTGTTTCGGCTTACGAAGACATGGCATCGCGGAAAACCGGCGCTTTGATGGAATCCGCGGCTTTCTCAGGCGCGCGCCTTGCCACGGATGATAAGCAAAAACTGGACGCATGGCGGCGATTCGGACGCGCGTTTGGCCAGGCATTCCAAGCACAAGACGACCTTCTAGGCGTCGTGGGAAATCCGAAACTCACCGGCAAGCCCGTGGGAAACGACATACGGGCCCGCAAGAAAGCACTGCCCCTGGTCTACGCATTGAGTCTCTCCACGCCCGAAAACGTCGACAGCATTCGCCGGGTACTGGAACAAACGGACATCGACGACGCGGGCGTGGAAACCGTAACCGGGGTGATGAGGCGTTCCGGAGCGCTGGACGCCACAATCGCCGACGTTGAGCGTTTCACAAACACAGCCCTGCGAGCTCTCGAAGAAAGCGGCGCTTCGGGCGACGGATCGGAAAAACTGCGCGAAATGGTTCTTCGCTCGGTATCCCGGGAACGATAACCTCCGTGCCGTGGTTGGGAGATTGAGTGTTCCTGCTATGTTGACTTCGGTATGATATCGCTTTCAACTGACATCACACAGAAACGTCCATGAGAGTTTTCGACACCCTGCGCCGGGATATTCACGCTGTGTTTGAAAAGGATCCGGCCGCCCGGAACATCTGGGAGGTTCTGACGTATCCGGGCGTCCACGCTATTTTCTGGCACCGGGTAGCACACGTGCTGTGGAAGATCGGAATCAAAACCGGCGCACGATGGCTGTCCAACCTCAACAGACAGTTCACCGGCATTGAAATCCACCCCGGCGCGGTCATCGGTCCGGGATTCTTTATCGACCACGGTCTCGGAACGGTGATTGGCGAGACGGCTATCGTCGGCGAGGATGTTCTGCTGTACCACCAGGTGACGCTCGGTGGAACGAGTCTCCAGAAAACCAAACGCCATCCAACGCTGGGAAATCGTGTCATCGTTTCCGCCGGAGCCAAGATACTGGGACCGATTGAGATTGGCGACGATGTTAAGATCGGTCCCAACGCGGTTGTGCGGCAGTCTGTTCCGCCGAATTCGGTGGTGGTCGGGATTCCGGGCAGAATCGTGCGCCGGAACGGAAGACCGGTGGAAGACGGCGCCCTGTTGGATCACGGCGCAGGCGTCGATCCAGAAGGCGAGATGTTCCGTAGCCTGCTGAGAAAGGTCGAGGATCTCCAGAGGCGCCTCGAGTACATCGAATCACCGGACTCGCTTCCTAACCCGCAAATCGTCTCTACCGAAGATCCAGGCGGTTGACGCGGGACGCGTCGGTAAATTTTGATGAGTTTCTATACTGAATTACCTACACCTCGGCGCCGAAGTCTGATACAATGATGTTAACTGTGTCGGAAGCCGGCGCATCACGCTCAAACTGATGCTCGATCTCAGATTAATACGTATTCAACCGGACTTTGTAAAACAGCAACTCGCCAATCTCGGAGCCGATCCGTCCGTGGTGGACCGGATTCTGGATGCGGACGAACGCCGAAGAACCGTTCTGAAGGCGACGGAAGAGGCACAAGCCCGACTGAAGACCACGTCCAAGGAGATCGGACGCAGGCGCGCACAAGGTGAAGATACTGCGGAAACGGAAGAGGAAGCGCGGGCTCTGCGCGAAGTGATTCGCGAGTCCGAAGCGTCCCTCGGTCCGATAGAGACGGAGTTGCTGGATCTGCAGTTGCAGGTTCCCAACCTGCCCTCTCCCAATGTTCCGGTCGGCGCGGACGAGACTGAAAACGAGATTCTGAGAATCGAAGGCGAGCCGCGCTCATTCGCGTTCACACCGAAACCGCACTGGGAATTGGGCGAGGAACTGGGGATCATAGACTTCGATCGCGGCGTCAAAATAGCAGGTTCCCGGTTTTATGTACTAAAGGGTGACGGGGCGAGATTGCAGAGGGCTCTGATCTCCTGGATGCTGGACCTGCACCGCGAGCGTCACGGCTACGAGGAGGTGTATCCTCCTTTCATGGCTCTGCCGCAGTGTCTGGTCGGAACAGGCCAGCTACCGAAGTTCGCGGATACGATGTACCTTGATCGGATAGAAGATCTGTACTTCATACCCACGGCGGAGGTGCCTGTCACGAACATGTACCGGGACGAGATACTGCCCGGTTCTGCCCTGCCCATCAAGCATGTGGCCTACACGGCGTGCTTCCGGCGTGAAGCCATGAGCGCTGGACGGGACGTAAGGGGTATCAAACGCGGCCACCAATTTGATAAAGTGGAATTGGTGAAGTTCACGAGGCCGGAACACTCGGACGCGGAGTTGGCCGGGCTTCTTTCGGACGCGGAAGACGTGGCCCGTGGTCTCGGTCTCGCTTGGCGTGTGGTTAGGATGTGCACGGGCGATTTGTCGTTCACAGCGGCCGAGAAACTGGACATCGAACTGTGGGCTCCCGGTTGCGGGGAATGGCTTGAAGTCAGCAGTTGCAGTAATTTTAGGGATTTTCAGGCCCGCCGCGCCGGTATCCGTTTCAAGGACACGGGCGGGAAGCCTGAGTTCGTACATACACTGAATGGGTCGGGACTGGCGTTGCCGAGAACCATGATTGCTGTCATGGAGAACGGACAACGCGAAGACGGTTCCATAGTAATTCCGGAGATCCTGCGACCGTACCTCGGTGGACAGGAAACCATATCACGGCAAGGGTGATTCTCGACAAGGACGGGGCGCTCGCCGTAACCAATGTAGGAGGCTCTATGCGACGAAATTCACATGGCTTTACACTCATCGAACTGCTCGTGGTGATTGCCATCATCGCCATCCTGGCGGCGATCCTGTTCCCCGTCTTTGCCAAGGCGCGCGAGAACAGCAAACTTTCCAGTTGCCTGTCAAACCTGAAGCAGATCGGCACCGGTGTCCAGTTGTATGCTGATGACAACGATCAGCGCTTCCCGCTGGCCATCGACTTTACCGATGCCCTGATGGCAGACTCCTGGAAGAACAGCTACATCACAAATGCGGGATACTACGTCAGCAAACTGAAGACGATGCCGGACCCGATGGACGGAGGCCCCAACGGCGGCCAGATCGACCACGTTCTGCGCAAGTATGTCTCCAGCGAGCAGGTGTGGCGATGTCCCGGCGATACCGGCACCGGCGGCGTGGGTTATGCCACGGATAACAAATATGCCCAGACGTTCACCAACGCCGCATACCAGAAACCCGTGTGGCAGATCTCACGCAAGGTTTCCGGCACGGAGGCCAAGTGGGGCGGTTCCAGTTACGTGTACCGCACGGAACTCGGTATCTACGGTGCCCAGTATGGCAAGGGTCAGAACAACCTCGTCTTCCCGGTGGGCGTCAATGTACTGATGGACACGTCGCACTACTGGCACCCGAGGCTGAAGCGCAAGCCGTTCTGGACCACGGACGCCACACGCGACCTTCAGGACCAGAAACAGGGTTCCTTCAGCATGCTGTTAGGTGACGGACACGTTGTGAACCGAACCTACCAGGAGTACGAAGACGCCTGGCGGAAAGCCGTGAACCAGAGCCCGGGTAGCATGTTCTACGGCACGCCGTTCAAGTAAGCCGGTCATACTGATACGCGAAGCCCTCCGGCGTAGTTTCGGAGGGCCTCGCGCCTACGGGCTTTGGAGGTCACTCCAATTCGCATGGTTGTGCCGTCGTAAGCAAACGAGGGCACAATTCGCATCGCATTGTTCCGAACTCTCCCACCCCTGGGAATCATGAGAGTCCTGCCGGGAGGTCCAAAGTGAACAGCAACCGCCGCGGTTTTACGCTGATCGAACTACTGGTGGTAATCGCCATCATCGCGATCCTCGCCGCCCTCCTCTTCCCTGTTTTCGCGCGCGCCAAAGACAGCGCCAGCACCAGCGAATGCCTCTCCAATCTTCGCCAGTTGGGCACAGCCATCCGCAACTACCAGGCGGATTTTGACGACCGCTTCCCGCTGGCCATCGATTACTGGGACCGTTATCAGATTGACGTCTGGCGCTCGTGGGACTACTACATACCCAACGCTTCCTACTGGGTTCAGGTACTTGCCAATCGGAAGGATGCGGAAGGCACTCCCTTCGGCGGACAGATTGACCGGGTTCTGAGACCGTGGACCACCTCGGACAAGATATGGCAGTGCCCGGGTGACACCGGCGTCGCCGGGTTGACCACAGCCACATCGACCACCATCGACGGGAAACCGTTGGAAGGCAAGAAGATGTGGGTTATCACCCGGGGAACCGGATCGTGGGGCGGCACAAGCTACGCGTACCGCACCGAGTTGGGCCTGCACATGAAGCAGGCTTCGCGCCTCAGGATACCGGCCGAAACCAACGTGTTCATGGATGGCTCCCACTACTGGCACACACGCCTTCACCGCCGGCCAGGTACGACAGCCAATGACATGAACGACTACAACAAGGGAAGTTTTGATATGCTGTACGCGGACGGTCACGTCCGGAACGTCAGTTGGGCTGATTATGTTAAGGCCTGGAACGACCCGATGTATCGCAACGGCGTGTATGTCGGCAAACCGTTCGATTGACGCCTCTGCCCCGTCCTGAAAAAACGCCCGGCAACCTCATTGAGATCGCCGGGCGTTTCCTGTTCCCCTCCTTTTCAAGGAGGGGTTGGGGGTGGTTGCGTGACCCGGATCTCGCCCCCGGTCGGTTGACCGATTGAGTATGAGCGAACTCAATCGCAGGCACTATCAGTACGTGCGTACGTACTTCACGGCCGCCTGTCCCCGGATGCCCGGGCGGTTGGGGTCACCAAGAATCACGAAGATATCGGCGCCCTTTCGCAACTCCTGCCGATACGCCATATAGGCGTTCCTGAGGCTGACGCTCGATGATCCGTCGTTCTGTCGACCGTCGATGAGTCGCGCCAGAAGACTCCTTTCCGGCGAGAACTCGTATACCGCGCTTAAAATGATGCGTCCCGCGTCCAGTCTCCCGGTGGCTCCTTCCAGATGGACGCCGCTACCTCCCACGTTGCCCGAAAACCGTGAATTGATGCGAAATCCTTGTGAGGCATCGACGAACCAGTACGGACCTCCCGCAAGGTCGCCGTAGCGAAGGAACACGTTTCCTCGCTTGTAGATGTCGGAACTGCGCCAGGTGTAACTCACGTTCAGGACCCGGTCCCGGAACAGTAAACCGGAATCAGGATCGCGCCTGTCCTCCAATGTCACACCAGCGTTGAGTGAGGTGTTGTTTCTGAACACCAGACCTACGTTTGGCGCGAAAGCCCGGTGCCACATTGAACCGTTCCACCAACCGGCGTAATCGGATGAACTGTGTACGCCCCACCTGGTCAGCGGTCCCTGTTTCTTCTGCCATTCGATGCTGGTATAAGCGCTGACTTCACGGTACCCGACATTTGGAATATATCCCAGACGCGCATCGTAATCCGGTGACACGCCCTTGTAATGAACCTGCCACTCAAAAACGCCGTCACCCGCGTAGCGTTCGATGTGTGCCTCCAGCACATCGCCGTCCTTCTCCGCACCCGCTGTGTGGCTTCGCAGGTATTGTACGGAAGAGTAGACTCCGCTGATCTCAAGAGGCAGGAAGTGCCGTGCTCCGACATACCAGACACCGTTGTCAACGGCCGGAGTCCCTTCTTCCGAAGATCGATCGTGACCAACTGCTCCCCCCCACACACCCCAGATAGGCGACGGGTCGTATCCCACTTGACCCTTGTAGTTCGTTTCATCGCCCAGTCGGCTCGTGGCCAAGCCTCCCATCGACCACGGTCCGAGTTTGCCGAAGGACTTCCAACCGGCGTCCAACGGGCCAATCATCCTCGAATAGAATGCCTCGCTGGGACCGAAAAACGAGGATCCCTCGGTAAAAAACGGACGGCGGTCGCTAAGATAACGCGGGCTGTAAGAGAAGTCGACCGAATCAATGGCATCCTCGATTGTGGCAAAGTCGGGGTTGACGGTCAGCATGGATGTCAGGTTGTTTTCCGCCGTGTACTTGATGTCCACACCGGCGTTGCTGTCGATCGTTCCCGTGCCGGCCAGGGCATACGGCATGACGATGGGCCTCGGCTTGTAGCGAGGCGCGGGGATAGGTTCCCAGCGCGCCTGGTTGGTGTGCACGTAATAATGCGTCAGCGCCGGCCAGTTGGTTCCTTCCGAAAGCCGCTCGATCTCACGAGAAAACATCAGCCCGAAGGTCCGCTGGCCCCTCGGATAGCGCAGAATGGAATACGGAATCGCCATTTCCGCGGTCCAGCCGTCCGCCACAATTCTCGCCGCCGCGTGCCAGTCTCCGCGCCACTCCACTTTCGAGGCGGCGCCGCCGGGAATATCCTCGGCCTGGGTACCCAGCGGATTGACGGTAAACCAGTAGGCGTTCTGGCGGTCGAAAGCGGGATCGAGACCAATTGAAATATTATCGTCCGACCACATCCCTCCGTTCCGTTTGCGCTGATTGGCGATGATTTTCGACGGTTCGGGATCGTGGCAGTGAACGGATGCATAGAGATATTTCTCGTCGCAGAGCACGCGAACTACCGTCTCAAATGACGCGGGCTCCAGATCGTGGCGGAATCCGGTGATGACCGGCGCATCCTCCCAGCAGGCGTCGCCGAGGTCACCGTCGATAACCGGTGGCGTGGAAGGGCGAACAGCTGGCACGCGCGGATTCGGTTCCTTGCCGTTCACTGTGGAGCCGGCAAACGTAGGAACACACAATAACGCCGCCCACACAAGGCAGGCGGCAAGTGGCACGGATAAGGATTTCATACTGCACTATGTCATGGAGTGACCTTGTCCGGCAACGGTTTTTCCGGCGGTGTTTCCGGTTTGTCGACGTGCGAGGCTTCCGTCGTCGCACTGCCAGGTGCGGGAACCTTTTCTACCGGTGAGGGCTCCGGTGATCCTTCTGCGTCCTCCAACGCAGGAATGGGAGTCGAGGACGGCGCCGGCGGACCAAACAACTCCTCCCCTTCCTGAATCGGTTCCGCCGGTTCGACAGTCCCGGGCCTCTGCGCCGGCATCACGTCGTGGTTTACTTCCTCGCGGCGCACAATCTTGCCGTTGATGCGGACTTCCCGGTAGATGGTTACTTCATACCCGGAGCGCAATTCCTGGCCTTCTGGCACATACACCGGAGGAATCTCGCGGTAGTCTTCCGAAACCAGGCGTACCTCTCGACCCGGAACGTGCTTTCCGTACAGCGCCACGACCAGATATCTCCCGTCGATCCTCGCGGCCACCGTCACCGGACCATTCGACTTGTTCCGCCAACGCATGTCCTTCTGACCGAAAACAACGGCGGCATCCAGCCCGGGATCGGCGAAGCTGACCGGTCCGGAATGACGGTGACGCTCAATGATCTCCATATCCGCCAGCAAACCCGCGTGATACACCGCTATCGCCGCCACGCAGATGCCGCCCCCGATGCCGGACACGACGGCTCCCCCGGAATACATCGGGCCGGCCACAAATCCGCGTTCCTCGGTCCGCTCACCAACCACTTCGTTGAACGAAAACACCTCGCCCGGTTGTATCACTTTGCCGTCCATACGGAGAACGCATGCGGCAACGTTGACCATCTGACTTTCCTCGTGACCGAGGTCTATCCGAACGGAAGCGATTATTTCCCCTGAATACGATTTCGGTCCTCCCACGGGCTTGATATCGCGCAAGGCAAGGAGACCCGGGTTGGAACCTTCGGCTTTGTGGCCTGCGGACACGTTCGGCCCGCGCGCGACGAGGAAGGACAGCGCCACCACGAAAGCGGTGGCGAATACGGTTCCCAATATGTGGCTGATTTGAGGTCTGGACATCCCTTCCATGGTAAGTCATTCGATCAAGAAACCTGTGGGCGAACAGAAATAGATGACCTATGCTTAGATTATCGCGATATCATTGCGAGCACTCGAAAAGGAGGATCGTTCCATGTACGGAAATCAATTGGTGTCCAGATGGTCCGGAACGGCGGGATCAGTTATCCATCTGATATTGGTCGCCGCTTTGATCAGCGTCCCCGCCCGGGCCGACATCGTCATCCCCGGCGCAGACGGCAGTGACGGCGCACTGAACGTCACCGCAAACACGACCATCGATCTGTCAGAGGCAGTTTCCGCAAATTGGGACACACCCAGCCCACAACCCGGCAAGGGGGTGTATGACGCTACCAAGTGGGCCGTGGTGTTCAAGTACTCGTCGGTAAATATCGCGAACGGAACAACGGTTTCCTTCAAGAATCACGGTTCCCGCGCACCTGTCGTATGGCTCGTAAACGGCAACGTAACCATCGCCGGTACGGTGAATTTGAACGGCGCCAACGGCATCCAGGGAAGCACCGTTCTCGCTGAACCGGGACCTGGTGGTTTCCGGGGCGGAGCTCACGGCTCGTCTTTGGCGACGGCAGGAGGGCCGGGGTTCGGTCCGGGAGGTTCCAATCCTCATTCCGACGCTCGTGGCTCCGGAGGGAGCTATGCCACTCTGGGCAAAACGGCAAACATCGGGCGGCTATACGGCAACACATTAATTGTTCCTCTAATCGGTGGTTCAGGCGGATCGGATCAACCATACATATACGATATCGGTAACGGTTGCGGAGGAGGAGGCGCCATTTTGATTGCCGCCTCCGGCACGATATCGCTTACGGGAACGATCACGGCGAACGGGGGAAACGCAAATGAATCCACCGATGGCAGTGGCGGAGCGATTCGCCTTGTCGCGACCGCTCTCGCCGGTTCCGGAAGGCTGTCGGCCCTGGGAAACGACTCCGGTGGCGAAGGCCGGATCCGGTTGGAAACGTTGTCAGGCGGAGCTGATCTTCAGATGACTCCACTTTCGGTGATCGAACAGGCTTCGGATCCGGTGATCATATGGTTACCCGAAACGGGACCTCAGTGCCGCATCGTGTCCATCGGCTCCAATGCCGCGCCCGCGGACCCGCGCTCGGAACTGGGGCCTTTGCCGGCCGATATCCGTTTCTATTCCGCGGCGCCCGTGCCGGTGGTTATCGAGACGAAGAACGTTGATACATCCGCCGCCAAAGTTACGCTCCTGGTGCGGCCAAGACACGGATCGGGGTCCAATCTGGATGCCTCATACACCAGCGGCGACAACAACACGGCGCTTTGGACCGTTGAGCTTACGATACCACAGGGCTATACCGCCTTCCAAGCCCGCGTTGATCCCAAATGAGGTCCGCGATGAAACGAATACTCCTATCCGTCATCGTATGCCTTCTAGCCTGTCGCGGAGGCCCGTGTTTCTCCCAGCACGCCGTATCGCGGGAAGTGACCACCTATGTTGGACAATCCGGGGATTTACCGGTCAATAACGCCATCTCACGCGAGGTGAGCGTATTGAATTATCCGACAGAATCGTTGCCGGTTAACTCCGCCTTGTCGCGCGAAGTGAGTATCTATGCCGGTCCTGCCGGCGAACTTCCGGTCAATTCGGCGATCTCAAGGGAGGTCTCATTCAACAACGATCCATTTGTCCTGATACCGGAGAACCAGGCGGTCAGCAGAGAAGTATCCAGTTACCTGACGCCCTACACCTTCGCGGAGATAACGCAAGCGTTGCGCATCGCGGCGGGGTTGAATCCATCCGGCGCGGACGAACGACTGAGGCTGGACGTCGTCATCATCCAGCCGTCATATAACATCATCGACATCCTGGACGCCGCGCGGATAATGTACCTTCAGTCCGTCGCTCCGCCGGCGGTGGAGGGCTAGATCAAGGCTTATCCCGCCATTCTGCGTTCCGGCAGTTTTCCGGACTTGCGCAGGCTGTCCAGTATACGTCGCTCGAGGCGGCGGTTGAACTTTGTAACAACGAACTCCCGCTGGCTGATTCGTTCCACGAAGATGGAGAGCAAGCCGGCGCGGTTGGCGCAAAGGATGTCGGTCAGTAACTGGTCGCCAATCGCGGCAACACATTCGGCAGGCAGGTCCAGTTCGCGAACCGCGCGCCGGAAGCCGGCCCGTCTTGGTTTCGACACGCCCGTCACATACGACGCGCCAAGCGCCGAGGCCACACCGGCAAGACGTCGGTACCGGCGTGTGTTGCTGGCAATACAGAGGGTGAAACCCATCTTCTTCGCTTTCGAAGCCCACTCGGAAACGTCCGGCGGAATCTCCGATGAGCGCCAGGCAACCAGGGTATTGTCCAGGTCGATCACCAGTCCGCGTATCCCTCGCGAACGCAGATCGTCCAGATTGACCGAACTGATGCGGTCGTAATACAGGTCCGGGCAGAAGAGGTCGGCGAGGCCTGCCACGTCAGTTCCCCGCTCCGTTGCGAACGTTATCCGTCGCGCGGTTGTGATCATTCAGTGTTTCGGTGAAGACGTGCGAGCCGTCCGGACGCGCGACGTAGTACAGGTACGGCACGTCTGCAGGATTCAACGCGGCCTCGATGCAGGGAAGTCCCGGATTGCAAATCGGTCCCGGCGGCAGGCCAGCTTTCCGGTATGTATTGTACGGCGAATCGACTTCCAGATCGCGATACAGCAGACGTGAGCGGTGACCGATGACGTACTGCACCGTCGCGTCAATCTGAAGTCGCATGCCGATCTTCATCCGGTTGCGTATCACGGCGGAGATAAGCGGGCGGTCCTCGGCCACGGCGGCTTCGCGCTCAATCAAAGAAGCAATAATCACAGCCTCCCGCAACCGGTCTTCATGGTTTCCCTCGCGGCGCCTCAGTTCCTTTACCACTTTCCTGTCAAATCCTTCCACCATCTGCTGAATCACGGCGCGTTCACTGATGCCAATCGGAAAGACATAGGTATCCGGAAAAAGGTAACCTTCCAGGTTGTCGGGAAGACGCACCGAGCACGTGAACGAGCCCCCCTCGCGTGAGGCGATGCGTTCAAACTCCACCGCCTTGATACCCGGGATTTCACTCGCCGCCCTTTCCGCTGTCTGCCTCAAAGTCAGTCCTTCAGGGAAAGTGACGCGCACGGTAGCCCGTGACTTGCCGCGCTGAAGGGCGGTCAAGATGCGGATGGTGGACGATCCTCGCCGAAACCGGTAGGTTCCCTCTTGCGGTCGCGTATTGCCTGTAAGCAGAGCCAGCACGCGCACGGCGTTTGCGTCCCGCGCCAGTCCGGCTGATACGAGAGTTCGCGACACCGCGACGATACCGGCGCCTCCTGGCACCTCAACCGTCACCGGCTTCCGGTCGAAAGACGGCGGAACGAACAGCCACCAGGCGGCGACGGTCAGCCCGAACGCAGTGAAAATCAGCCAGGCTTTGGCCTTCGGACGCAAACGCAACTTAACTTCCTCCGATGTTTGCGGTCTTTTGGTCCAGGAACAACTGAAGGATCAGCGCGGCGGCCATTTGGTCCACTACCTTCTTCCTTTCCCTGGTGCGCTGTCCGGCTTCGATCAGCAGGCGGTTCGACTGGACCGTTGTCAGCCTCTCATCCACGGTGTACACCGGAATCGGGCTGACCTCCGACCAAAGTGCCAGGAATGCGCGGACTTTCTCCGCCTGTACCTTCTCGGCGCCGTCAAGGCTGTACGGCATGCCGGCCACGATTCCCTCAACCTCGTGTTCGTGAACAAGAGACGCCAGGCGTTCCATCTCGTGCCCGTCGCGTTCGATCACCTCGAGCGGCATGGCCACGGTACCTAATCGGCTCACGGCCACCCCGATGCGCCGGTCTCCCACGTCAAGACCAAGATACGTCTTCATCGTATTCATGGTGTTCCGTCGGGAGAAACGGAACGCAAGGGCGCGTTTGTCGAATCGACCATCATATACACCCAGGCAACGGCCAGTTCTCCGGCGATGATAGCCAGCATCAGGATTCCGGTATCGTTAACCAGAGCCGCGACGACTCCGCCGGTCAACAGCGACACGGCGGCCGTGCCGAGTCCGGGATTCGCATGGACAGCCCTCTGGCGAGCCGGTTTGAGCGGACCCGCGCACATCCAGATCAGCAGGACCGCCGCAACCGCGGCGGGGATGGTGACCGGACTGGTCAGAAGGCCCAGGTTCATAACCACCTTGCGGGAGAGGATATCAATAGCGCCTCCATCATGCTCAATAAAACGCTGTGCGAAACGCCCGATGTGGGACGGATGCGGGGAGCGCACGTCCAGTCGAACGATGTTCACCACCAGAACCATCCCGACGACAAGCGCCCAAAGCCAGGGAACCCGTATCCGGGCGTGTCTCGCCGTGAGGCTCCACGCGACTACACCGGCGGCAACCGCCGATATCATGCCCCCGAAGTTCGCTCCGGCGAAAGGGGAACCGACCACCAGGCAGATCATCACCAACCAAACAGCCGACGACACAACGTTGAAACCGCCGTTCTTGTGCTCGTATTGCCTCGACAAAAGGAGGGCGAACAACGCGAATGATAGGAAGAACGCCACGTGCTCGTTGCCAAGCCCGTACAGCCGAACTCCGCTGGCATACAGGCACCCGAGCGGCGACAAACGCAAACCGAGCGCCGGTCCCGGCAGAACTGCACCAACAGCCACGTACACAGCGGCTATCAGGGAAGCCGGGCCGATAGCGGAGGTCTTGAACAGGCTCGAGAGAAGAAAACTGATACCAACCATACCGGCCAGCGACAGCAACGCTCCAATCGTGAATTCAACCGGCGTTGCGGGAAATCGACTCGCGGACCACGCATATGCCACCGGTGTGAGGAGTGTCGCGATGAATCCCACGCGTACGGCCGCACGTACCCAATGGGGAGGCCGTATCCGGGGAAGGGACAAGATCAATCCGATAACCAGAAAGGCGACACCCAATCCCGCAAACCAGGCGATCGCTGTTCCTGTGACGTCAGTGATGGTCCCTACCCCGGTCTGTATCACGTGAGCCCTATACGCTCCGGACACGGGGATCAAATCCGAACCGGTGGAGCGGATAGGCTGTCCGTAGGCTTCCCCGGCTTCTTCGCCCGTGATGCGCTGAAAGATGGTCGGCGCGATGTCGAGGTTGTGGACCAGTCCCGCCGTTCGTGTCGTGTCGCTGGTCAGGTCTCCGTCCGTCCACGAAACGGCCAGCCAGGAAGGAACGTGCTGGGCTCTTCCCATCACCTCAACCACCCGCGACGGCCAGGGATTCAAGACGATGAGATCGGACCGGGGGAGAGACCGCAACACGGCGCCGAGAATCGCATCCTCGGTAAACAGTGACATTCCTGGAGCCAGATCGAAGGGCGCGATGACGATCACTTTCGCCGTCTCAGCCGCTTTCGCAAGTTGAGACGCGAAAACATCCGGGTTCCGAACCTCATCGATGAACTCGATCGTATCGGGTCCGCCCAACCGTTTCGCCAGCCACGAAGAGCGAATCCTATCCCGAACCGATGTGGGATGGACATCACGAGTATCTTCCGGCTCAAGCGGAGCGTATTCGGATGCGAACAGCGATCCCAGAGGATCTCCATCAAACACGCCGCACACCATCGCGGCGCTACCCCTCTCGTCGAGTAGCCGCCGATGGTTCGGAAGGTCCATCCGGACAGCCTCGTCAACGGTCCGGGCCGAACTGATAAAAACGATCAGCGGTTCCGCCGCCCAACCGGCCGCGCACGCCAGTAGCACGGAAAGGGCAAGCGTCAACCGCCACAGGTTCACCTTGACGAAACCTGCGCCCGCAGAAGCTCCGGCACGGCGTCGAGAGCTTCGGAGAGTTTGCCCGGATCCTTGCCTCCCGCTTGTGCAAAGTCCGGCCTTCCACCGCCTCCACCGCCCGCGATTTTCGCGACTTCCCGCACGAGATTGCCCGCGTGCGCCTTGCCGGTGAGGTCGGCGGAAACCTTGATGACGAAGATGACCTTGCCGTCCCGTGCCGAACCCAGCGCCACGACACCCGAACCGATGCGCTCCGCGAGGGTATCGACGGCCGTTTTCAGTTGATCCGCGTCGGCATCATCCATCGATCCGCACACCAGTTTGACGCCTTCGACCTCCTGAACGGACTCCGCCAGCGAGTCTATCTGTCCCGCGCCGCCGGATTTACGCAGACGCGCGATCTCGTGCTTCAACGTCGTTATCTGACCGTTCAACGCATCTATACGCGTCGGAACGTCGTTCGGACTCCCGCCCAGCTTCGAGGCCGATTCCGCCAGAAGGGCGTCCTTGTCTCGCACGTATTCCAGCGACTTCATACCCGTTACCGCTTCAATGCGCCGGGTTCCGGATGCAATGGAGGACTCCGATATGATTTTGACCAGGCCGATGTCACCCGTGGCCGATACGTGCGTCCCTCCGCACAACTCCTTCGAGAATCCGCCGACGTTCAGCACGCGAACCTCGGAACCGTACTTCTCCCCAAACAGCATCATCGCGCCAAGGTTGCGGGCCTCGGCGATCGGCATCTGGCGTGCGTCAACCGGTTCGTTGGCCAGTACCCGTTCATTCACCAGTGTCTCAATTGCCGCAATCTCGGACAGCGTTAGTCCCTGCAGGTTGCTGAAGTCGAACCGCAGGCGGTCCGGTTCCACCAGAGATCCTTTTTGTGTGGCGTGGCTTCCGACCACTTGGTGCAGAGCCCAATGCAGGAGGTGCGTGGCGGTATGGGCGCGCCGTATGGCGTTGCGCCGGTTTTGGTCCACCCTGGCGGTCACCTGGCTCTCCAGGCCGTCGGTCGTTTCAACCGTGTGCAGGACAACGCCGCCGACCTTCTGCGTGTCGGTAACGGGGATGTCGTTGATTGTACCGTGGTCCGCGCTCTGGCCGCCGGATTCGGCATAGAACGGGGTGCGGTCCAGTATCACCCGATTACCGGAAATGACGCCCAGAACGTTTGCCTTGCATTCCAGTGTGTCATAGCCGACGAATTCGGTGGCCGGATATCCGTCCAGGTCATCGCCCATGGCTCGCGAACCGGCGCTGTGCTTTCCGGAAAGTCCGGAGTGCTCCTCCGCCGCCGCTTCATACTCGCTCTGGTCGATGAGAGGCAGGCCTCGTTCACCGAGGATTTCTCCGGTCATTTCCACTGGAAATCCGTACGTGCTCCACAGGTTGAACGCTTCCGCTCCGGTCAGGCGATGTCTGCCGGGCTCTTCCAGCAAACTCTCCAGCGCGGCCATTCCCTGCGGCAACATCTGGAAGAAACGCTCTTCCTCGATGCGGATGGCCTTTGTGATAAAGTCCTGCTTCTTCGCCAGTTCCGGATACGCATCTTTCATCCCGGCCACCACTGTAGCGACAAGCGTGTGCAGGAACGGACCGTCCAGGCCAAGCATCTTGCCTTCGCGGTCGGCGCGGCGGATAAGCCTCCGAAGGATGTACTCGCGTCCGCTGTTCTCCGGCAGGATGCCGTCCATGATCATGAACGCCGCGGCGCGGGCGTGGTCCGCGATGATGCGCTGTCGGAACAACCCTTCGCCTTCGATCCGGCCGCCTGCCTCGCGAACGCGGTCGGCCACTCCGGACATGATTGGCGCGAACAGATCCGTGTCGTACACCGTCGGCACGCCCTGCGCGATGCGGGCCAGACGCTCCAGTCCCATGCCGGTGTCGATGTTCTTGCGTGGAAGCGGCACGCGCTCTCCGGAGGGCTGTTGCTGAAGTTCGGTGAACACGTGGTTCCAGAATTCGAGGTAGCGGTCGCCGTCGTCGCCCGGCGCGTCGCCCTCGAACTCGGGACCGATGTCGTAGTACATCTCGCTGTCCGGTCCGCACGCCCCGGGAACAGCAATTGGTCCCCAGAAGTTGTCCTCCAAGCGGATGATGCGTTCATCGGGAAGGCCGATTTCGCGCGTCCAGATTCCGTAAGCCTCCTCGTCGTCCGGATAGATGGTCGCCCAGATCCGGTCGCGGTCCAATCCCACAACATCCGTTAGAAATTCCATGCCCCAGACGATTGATTCGCGCTTGTAGTAATCGCCGAACGAAAAGTTGCCCAGCATTTCAAAGAACGTGTGATGCCGTCCGTGGCGCCCGACGTTCTCGATGTCGGTGGTGCGTGCACACCGCTGGCATCCGGCAACGCGGAGGTGTTCCGGCTCCTCGCGCCCCTCGATAACGTCTCGCACGGCAACGACACCGGCGGAGGTCAGAAAGATGCTCGGATCGGTCGGCACCAGCGAAATGCCGGGCGTGATATAATGGCCTTTGGACGCGAAGAAGTCGAGAAAGGCTTTTCTTAGATCATTCGAAGACTGAAGGCGAATCATGTGCTCATTTCCGGTTGTCATGACGGGGCGCAGACCCCCTCGGGATTATCCCATTCAGTCTAGCACGGGGCGGTGCCGGGTACCTTGGAGCCGACCGTCGTGATCCTGCATCGGTATCCTGGTACTCTCCTCCGCATTGCCCTGCTGTCCATCCTCGTTCTGCTCCGCTTCGCTTCTCAGTCCGACGCCCTGCCGGGACGCGGCATCGATTGGGCGACCTTCATCGGCGGCCTCCACGAAGACGAACCGCACGACATCGTCACCGACGCGGCGGGATACGTATACGTCACAGGCCACACGTACTCTGAAGACCTGCCCGTAACCGCAGGAGCCTGCGACACAACACACGGAGGAAGCACGGACGAAACCGATGTATTCATCGCCAAATTGAGCCCGGACGGAAAAACGCTGATATGGCTGACTTACCTTGGCGGCTCAAAATCGGATACCGGCTGGGGACTGGCCGTCGCGGCGAATGGCGAAGTCATCGTTGCCGGCGACACGAACTCCCCCGACTTCCCCACCACTCCGGGAGCCTTTCAGTCCGATTCCCGAGAAGATTCCGACGCGTTTGTCCTTCGCCTGAAAGCCGACGGTTCGGGCCTCGTTTGGTCTACGCGGCTGGGCGGTTCCGGTTTCGACGGGGCAAGTGACCTGGCGCTGGGAGCGGACGAATCGGTGTATCTCGCGGGGATTACGTGGTCTGCCGACTTCCCGACGACTCCGGGCGCGTTCCAGACGTCGTTCTCGGGCGGCGCGTACCACGCCTTCGCCGCCCGGCTGAAAGCGGACGGTTCGGCCCTGGAGTACGGCACATTCCTCGCCGGGAAGAATTACGAGGAAGCCTACGGGATCGCCGTCTCGATCGATGGCCGGGCGACCTTGTGCGGCTACACCTACTCCCCCGATTTCCCTACCACCCCGGGCGCTTTCGACACCACGCACAACGGAGGGTACTACGACGCATTTGTGACGCGCCTGAATCCCGACGGTTCGGCCCTTGAGTTTTCGACCTTGATCGGTGCCGAAGGCTATGACGTGGCAAACGGCCTGTGCTTCGCGCCGAATGGTGAGGTTCTGGTGGCCGGTTGGACCGACTCGACGCACTTTCCGACCACGATCAACGCGGCTCAGAGGCATTCCGGGGGAGCACGTGACGGTTTTGTTCTGCGACTGTCGCTGGATGGTTCGTCGCTGGTATCCGCGTCGTACGTCGGCGGTTCGGGCGCGGATTACGCTTCTTCCATCGGGTGCGATTCTTCGGGAATCGTATGGGCGTCCGGCTCGACCCATTCCTCGAACTTCCCGCTGACGTCCAGTGCCATCGACGGGGTTTCCCGCGGAGGGGACGACGCCTGGGTCGCGGTGTGGACTCCGGATGGAACGCGACTGATATTCTCAACTCTGCTTGGCGGGACCGCCGATGATTACGGTTCAAGACTGGCCGTCGTCCCGGACGGCGTGCTTGTGACAGGGGATTTTATGTCTCCGGACGCTCCGGTGACGCCGAACGCGTTCGACACGACGTGGAACGGACACCGGGATATCTACATTGCCCGGTTGAGGATTCCGGGAACCTGGCTGGAAACCGTGCGCGCCCTTCAGACGGCGGGAGGATTGTACTCCCCCACGCCGTCTGAAATATCGCGCTGGGATGTCGTCACGGACGGGCGTTCATCGGGCCGGATCGATCTGTCTGACGCCGTGTCGCTAGCCCGGGCGGCATCCGGATTATAGATTACTCCATTATCTCAACGCCCGGCATCTCGATCTCTTCTTCGCCTTCCAGGGTTTCGGCGCCCCTCACGATCGGCGCAATGCTTTGTACCGAATCGGTTTCGGAAAGCCTCTGGAGGATAACACCCTGGGCCGACCTGCCGGTCTTGCGGATATCCTCAACCTTCATTCGAATCGCAACACCGCTGGCGCTGACGATGAGCAATCGGTCTTCATCGGTTACGAACCGTGCGGTCAATAACGATCCGGTCTTGCCGGTTACCTTCATCGTCTGGATACCGCGGCCGCCCCGGTTCTGGACCCGGTATTCGCTGACCGGTGTCTTCTTGCCGAGACCCCTTTCGGAGACGACCAGAATATATCCATCCTCGCCGCGGATACGGCCCATGCCGACGCACCGGTCGGGCAG
>Ga0302251_1000366_pt1 | contig 44759 bp, 41 predicted proteins | sample AAG_RA_Gln_MG_FD_193534 | JGI IMG/M metagenome (GOLD analysis project Ga0302251, IMG submission 193534) | Enriched activated sludge microbial communities from anaerobic digester in WTTP, New Holstein, Wisconsin, United States - AAG_RA_Gln | ecosystem: Engineered > Bioreactor > Anaerobic >... | reverse complement strand
CATTGAAAATTTCAGTATCAATAAGCCGGAATCATATATTTCATCTGAATATCCAATTTACAATGCAGCAATTACTTATGCCCCTGGGTATAAATTGCCAAATGAGCGTTGATAGATGATTCCAGAATTTTTGATAGTGCAATTTGTAATGCGCGTTTGTATAACAAGTTTAAACATAAATCTGGATGGGATCAATGACAGAAATATAGGTAGTGTCCCTTTTCGTCATGCAGCCTTCGAGAAGATGGCGCACGATGTCGAGCACTCGCTCTTGGGGAAGGTGGCTATTATAGAATGGCGTTCTGTCAGAAGCATTTTGTAATAAGTGAGCTCCTGGAACTTTTTCCGGACCAAGCTTGAAAAAACCTCCTAAGAAACGAGGATACTACCAGAAAAAGGAGCTTCCATCACCAGGAGCTCCGGATACCGGCAAGCTCAAAATGAGTGAAGCCTTTGTCACGCTCTCATAGGCGGCTGTCGATGTGCTGAAATTGCTCAGTCTTGCGAGTGATGGCAATAAAGCATTGCAGAAGCCTCTCACTGAGAAAGAGAAGCGGCTCGGACTCACTGAAGAGCACGCTTATGACCTGAAGGAAGAGCTCGATAGAGCACAGGAGCAGTTCCAGAAGCAGATTCGTCCTATATGGGAGCAGATGAAGGACGGACTCAGGGTGCAGCTTGTTAACGGGATTGACCCTGAAAAGCTTGTCGTGCCGTATCGGGATAAGTATCAGGCAGCCCTCAAAGAGACTCTCCTGGCGATGGCCGAGAAAGGGGCGGCTCAGGTCCAGAAGGAGCTCGGGCGTAAAGTCGATATGAAAGCTCCCGAAGACTGGGCGGATGAAGTCAGTGCCGCGCTGTCACAGAAAGATTGTATGGACCTGAAATACTTTGTGAGGCTCGAATATGGCAAATGACGAGGTAAGTGGAAAATGGGCGACAGCGAAATCATAAGCGCCGAGGTCCCCAACATCCAGAGCCTGTTCAAACAGGGCAGGAAGCAAGAGGCCTGGGCGATCATTGAGGATATTGCAATGCAGGGCGTTCCGTTCCCTCGGCTCGACGAGATCAAGAAAGAGTTCTTCAGTGATTCCAAGAAGTGGAAATGGGGGCAGTGGGGGCCAGACGATGACTTGGTGGGAAGAGCCACTGTATCTGTCGAGAATTCATTCCTGAAGAATGCAGAAATGCTTATGGGCACAAAGGGCCTGCAAATGGGGCGACATCTTGCGGCTATGGCGGCTAAAGTCCAGGGGGCGCTCTATTCAGCGGCGATGGATGAGAATACACGCCCCTTGTGCCAGGCGCTCGATGATCTCCAGTGCGACTATCCTTCACCGGAGTTCTTCAAATACTCTCCTCCGCAGCACTGTTTCTGCAACTGCATCTGGATATACATCGATAAGGAAGAGGAAGGCTATGAGGCAGATAAGGACTGGGACAAGCTTGTAATTGACAAGACAGGCAGCTCCCCCGGTGAACTCATCGACAAGCACGGTCATGCTAACTCCTGGTATGAGCAGAACGACAGGAAGGATGTGAAGGACATCCTGGTGTCATATAGGGTGCTGGAGAAGGCGGGGAAGAACCTGGGGCAGGGACTGAAGGAGAAGGCTCAGGCAGAGAAGGGGCTCGATGGTTCTTCCGAGGAAGGAAAGCCTCCCACAGAGACCGAAGGCACAGGCGGAAGTAAACCGGCAGAGCCTCCTTTAGGCGGATCGGGGCCAGGAAAGCCTCCTATACAAGCAGAGGGATCTGGCGGAGGGGAAAAACCTCCTGAGCCTCCAAAGACATCTCAGCTTCCTGCGGGAGATGAGGGCGGAGAAGGAGGGAAACTGAGCAAAACTCCAGAAGGTAAAGGTATGGGGTTCCAAGTATCAAACGAAGAAATAAAGCAAACGGCGCAGAAACTCAACCTTCTTAAAGAAAAGCATCCTGGCTTAATAGAGAATGTGACAGAAGAATCTTTGAAAAAAGTGGCTGATTATTTAGCTGATATAAATTATGGCCCTCCAGAACCAGAAACATGGGAGATAATCATGGAAGGACATGTTTATAGTTATGCCTGCTTCCTTCACGAGAAAACTGAGATATCGTTACTCATTGATAATAATCCTCGGTCGACTTGCCACGGAGAAGCTCTTTGTAGGCAATACGAATTACTGAGTAAGTTCATAGAGGATAAAACCGGAAAAGAATATGATGTGATTTTATTATGCTGCGCCGATAGCTGGAAAAAAGATCCAGCAACGGGAATTAGTAAGGATTATAAAAATGCTGAAAAACTTGAAACATATTTAAAAGACGAAACCGGGTATAGGGAAAAACTCAAAAAAGACTTGAAAATAAAGAGCCAAACAGTGTATAATAAGGAAAAGCACACTTTTAATTCTTGGAGCAATGTCACTTTTGGGTTAAGAGAGATTATGAACTCAATTAGGTTGAAGGGGACAATGCCATGACAATCAAATACAGGTTTTTAGAGATGACTGTCGACAGCAAAAGATTTGTTGGTGGTATTGCATATACGGGGTATTTTGACGATTCCGAGAAGCCCAGCTATGTTTCAAGAAAAGTTACAAAAGAAAGATATCTAAACAATACTTTAGAGGAATTAAAGCCGGAAGACGTCTCTGGGATAAACCCAGAAGATCAGATTTATGAATGGTCACCGGTTTTTAAAGTAGAAGTGCCAGACGTCCCACGGGGATGGGACCCAGAAAGCAAGATGGAAGAAAGAGACAGATTTTTAAGATTGAGTAAAACTGCATAAGTCCAAGCGTGGAATAAACCCGGCTTAATAAAAGTGCACTTATTGAGCAGGTTATTACGATGGAGCCCCTTCACGGGGCTTTTTTATTTGGAAAGGAGGCGTATCGTGAAATTCGACAGCTTCGAGATACACCTGGGCGAAGGCGGCGCACATCCGCCGATTGAGATAATGCTCGAAGGCGAGTGGAACCACCCTGTCTTCGGCGTGCTGGACTTTTCCAGGGAGAACCTGGAGGAGTTCATCCGGAACTTCAATGAGGACGTGAGAGGACAGAAGATCCCGATGTACTTCAATCACCAAGACAATGAGGCCGCGGGATGGATTACAGGGCTCAACCTAAAAGAGGATATCGAGAACCCAGGCAAGCAGGGCATTTTTGCAACTGTGGACTGGAATAAGAACGGCTTTGATAAGATAGCAGCGGGAGAATACAAGTATATCAGCCCGAGCTTCCAGAAGGTATGGCGGCATCCAGAGACAGGCAAGCGCTATACCAATGTTCTCTGCTCCGCATCCCTCACCAACGAGCCCTTCTTGAAGGGTATGCAGGAAGTGAGACTTTCTGAGTCGCTCATTCATTTCGGCGAAAAGACTCTAGCGATCGGAGACATCTCTCTGGAGGAGCTTCTCGGGCGTCTCAATGATCTTGGGTGCCAGGTCAAGGATAAGATAAAAGGCAAGAAGGGCAGCCCTTCGGCGCGGCATCAGATTTCAATGGCACAGAAACTCTTGAGTGAGATATACGACACTCACTTCAAAAGCAATGACAATCAAGAAAGCGAGTTAAAGAAAATGAGTGAGAATGCAGCCCAGCAGGCACAGCAGCAGATCGATCTGAAAGAGGTTCAGAATGAGCTCGTGCAGCTCAATGAAGCTCTCAAGCTTAAGAAAGTGGAGGCCGAGCACCAGAAGAAGATGATCGGACAGCTCAAGCTCAACGAGAGGGCAGCCAGGATAGAAAGACAATACACTCACAAAAAGTTAACACACTTTTGATAATGTGTGACTTTTCAGGCCAAAACTACAATTATTTTCAAGTTTTCAGAGGAGTAATTGAAAATAATAAACCCCCGCAATCCTTATAACCGCGAGGGTTTTCTTCTATGGAGCTGAGGAGACTCGAACTCCTGACTTCCTCCGTGCAAGGGAGGCGCTCTCCCAACTGAGCTACAGCCCCGTATATATGCAGAATGGGCCTTTGTGGAATCGAACCACACACCTCACCCTTATCAGGGGTGCGCTCTAACCAACTGAGCTAAAGGCCCGTTGACCAAGATAGAGTTTACCATACCATAGTTTTCATGTCAAGTATTCAGAGGCTGTTTTTTCATTCTGCCTCAGAACTTCTGTAGAAACGTTGTAAGACATTGTTTGTCTGTCACCGTCATGGGGAGAACAATGGAACGGTGGAAGAATGGCTTCCACTCCCCCTTATCCATCGGAAATCCTGGCAGTCTGATCGAAGAAAAACTTTCCATTGAACGCTGGGCTTTGACAACCTGAACAGCAAGAGGAGATTTTTCAGTCAACTCGAAAGCCTATTGTGAAAGTGATGAGTATACTTACGCGACTCTTTGACCGGGAAAACTCAAAAGTAATTCTCCTTGTAGCAGCAATAAAACTCCTCATCATTGCTGTTGCTCTTCTCCATCCAATCATTCCCTTTGGCAAAGGGGCAAATGAAGGGAACCTGCTGTACCGCGTCATGCCAGAGTCTCTTCTTCACCGTTTTGAAGCCTTTGACGGCCAGTGGTATCTTCAGATTGCCGAAGAGGGTTATCAGAAGAAGCCGGTTCATTTCGATGAGTGCAACTATAACTTCTTCCCTCTTTACCCGATGCTTATAAAAATTACCTCGCTGGCAGTGCAGAGCACCTCACTGGCAGCGCTCATCGTGAGCTATATCTCCACCTTTGTCATGGCGCTTCTCTTCTACCGCCTGCTCAGAATTGATTACGATGAATCAACATCGTGGCGGGCTCTTTTCTACACACTCATATTTCCCGGTGCATTTTTTTTATCAGCAGCCTACTCAGAGGCGCTCTTCATGATGTGCCTCATAGGCGCCTTTTACTGTGCAAGAAGGAATCTATGGCTGCCAGCGTCGCTCTGCGGCTTTCTGGCAGCCTTTACAAGAAAGCCGGGAGTATTTGTATTGATCCCACTTCTTTTCCTTTATATAATCGAGAAAAAAGCCCGGAATGAAAAGATCGGGCCTGATATCGCATCACTGCTTCTTATTCCACTTGCACCGGCCTTCTTCGCCTTCTATATCTCCACCATAACCGGCAGCTTTTTCTCAATCTTTTCGACTACCGCCACATGGGGTGCAAAACTCTCGATTCCGCTACTCTCGTATTTACAGAACTGGGATAGATGCACCATTCTGGCGTACAAAGGCGGATGGATAGATCGAACTGCTGCTTTTGCCTTTATCGCCATGCTCATTCCGATGTGGAAAAAGCTGAGGAAGGAGTATTGGATTTATGCCTTCCTGGTAATCTTCGTGCCTCTTACGGTGGGCACCACAGGCTCGATGGTTCGGTACCTCCTGGCGTCGTTCCCTCATTTCATTTATCTTTCTGAAACTACAGCAGAGGAAGGGAAAAGCGCAGCAGTGACGGTCATCTTCTCTGTGCTTCTAGGCATTTATACCCTTCTCTTTGTAAACTGGTACTGGGTCTGATAAGAAAATTCATCATCAGCAGATTGAAGGCGCCGGACATTGAATCTGCCGTGGTATCTGGAAAGGATCTTCACCCGATTTTCCATTGCCATGGTATTGCACTTCCTGGCTATTTGTGTTAAAATATGAAAGCTTTGTTCAACAGAAACATTACTGTGCTGTATATAGAGGAGGATCATCATGGCTAACCGATGTGAACTGTGTGGAAAAGGACCTATGAGCGGCAACCACGTCAGCCACTCAAACAGAAGAACGCGAAGGCGCTGGCTTCCCAACCTTCAGAAAGTCAAAGCTGTCCAGGGCAGCTCAAAAGTGACCATCAAATTATGTACCCGCTGTCTGAGAACTTCGCAGATGAAAGAGATGGCATTATAGATCCAAAAGGGAGATGCCCTGCAAATTCCTCTGAGAGATTCAGAGCCAGTCTGCAGATGACCGAAAATCAACAGCTTCACTTTAAAGGCTTGTCGAATGGTAAACCCATCTCCTCAAGCCTTTTTTTTGCCGTTGATGACAACTTTTCATCATTCAGCTCACAAACCTTCCTGAAAGCTTCGACTGCCTTTTCCTTATCGCCACTTGCAAGAGATGCCTCGCCCAGACTGCACCAGGCTTCAGCGTTAAAAGGCCTTCTCCTGACGATTTCGTTATAAATCTTCTTTGCCTCATCATACATGGCAGAGAATTCGTACGCATTTGCCAGATTGAAAAGAGACTGTATCTCCTCATCCTGGCTGCCTGCCATGTAGAGGGCTATTGTGAAGTATTCTATCGCCCGCTTCCCATCTTTCCTGAAACTGATGGAGAGCATTCCCATCCTCGTGAACGCCTCGATACTGGGGATATCGCGATAGTATCTCATATACCGCTCCATCAGAGCATAGGCCTTCTTTTCTTTCCCCAGCAGGCTCCAGCACTTGCTCTGCCTGAGAAGCACCAGAGGCTGCTCAGGATATATCCACGATGCCCTTGTAACAACGCTCAGAGCTTCACGGATCCTGGAAAGCTCGAGGAGACATTCACATCTTCTGGTATAGAGGAGAAGAAAGTCAGGATCGTATATCTGCGCCCTTTCAAGAGCAGCAAGAGCATCATTCCTTCGCTCATCCATCCAGTAGAGCTGGGAGAGAATATAGAGAAGAAAGCTGTTTTCGCCACTCTCTCTCTGCATCGCTTCAACAACGGCTATGAACTTCTTCCGCTCTTCATCCTTCATCGGGAATACTTCTCCGGTTATCCAGTTTATCTTGAAATTCTGGAGATCGACGAAATCCGTCTTTGGCCTCATGAACAGCCCGCACACACGCTCTGCATAGACAAGCTTCCACCTGGTGCTCTTCAACAGGGTCCTGAAGAGTGGAGCCTCTCTGTCAATGAGCACCATATCAAACCTGTAGCTGTTCTCCAGCACATCGAAGCGCTCGCCTGATACTCCAAGAGTATATACAAAGAAGAAAGCCGGATTGAAAAGGATGACAGGACGCCCGTCTATGAAGATCTTCACCTGTGGATAGAGGGCATGTGAGAGAAAATATCCCTGATTGTAATGGTTGAACATATTTCCATATATTTTTTTTGTCTTGATGAACCCTGCCGTGGCAAAGCAGAAGCGCGCCTTATTTACCGAGAATCCATAATCTCCTGATATAAATGCGGCTCTTACCCAGAAAAAGGTAAAAAATGCCACCATGACAGAGAATAGAAGAGCAAGCGCCATTCCCTTCCAGCGGATGCATTGTCGATAGATGCTGCACCAGTATGCGATAACACCGGGAGTAATGAAAAGCCCAAAATCACCTACAAAGCGTGTATGTGAGACAAAGCCTACAAGACCTGCAATAAAAAGCAGCGCATCAGAAATTCTAAACTCTCCTGCCTTATATGAAGCACCTGCGACAAAGAGAACCATCAGAGCAAGCACCTGATTTCGCTGTTCATAAAAAAAAGCCCAGGACAGGTCCCTTATACCGAAAGACAGTGTCGGCGGCGCCCACTCTGCGATTCTTGTCAAAGAGAGATACTCTTCTTCACGAAAAATCCTGATCATGCCATAAGTCCAGTTTGAAATGGGAGATACGAAGTTGACAAGCAGAAGGATTATTGTGAGAATCGAGAGGCTGAAGATCGGCGAGGTGCGCCGCACCGATCTGACAGTTACCGCTATTGCCTTCAAGACTCCCACACCGGAGCCTTTCATTGTATTTTCGACATTGAGCCACAGCTCTTCGAACAGAAAGATTGCCACCAGCAGAGGGCCTAGGATGAAAGAGCCGTGCATATTGACCCAGAGCAACTGCAGAACCGGCATCACTCTGAATGAGATCACCCTTGTCCTTCCAGATGGAAGGGTTAGTGCAAAAAGATAGAAGGAGACCATCATTAGACCGACCAGATGAGGGCGCTCGACAATACGCAGCCCTGCAGTTGAAAAACCAAGCATGAGAAGGGGGATGAATACAGGCCAGCACTCAAAATCCTTCTCATTGACCCTGTTCCTCGCAGCAAGATAGAGAAAGAGCAGGATCAGGACAGTGCAGACTGTCTTCACTATTATGATTCCGATATAGCCGGAGTGGCTGTAGACAAAGTATGCCGCTAACTGGAAGAGCCAGTAGATGTTAGCCCAGGGCTTCCCCTGAAATGTGAAGGTAAATATGTCATAATCAAGAAATCCAAAATCCAGCAGGGATTTTCCCCCGACGATATGGCCGAATATATCGTAATCGTTAACCTGCCGCAGTCCGAAAAGAAGAGCAAGGACGAGAAGAGGTAAAAAGAACAGTATTCTGCCGGCCTGGGCTCTGAACTTGAGAGTCATTGCAGGACATCTTCCACTATGAGGATTTTTACTGATTCTTCTCTGTGTCTTTCCAGAACAAGCCCGTTGAAAAGCTCGATTTCAGCGTCAGGGGAGCAGACCTTTTCACCGTTGATCCTTATATAACCGCGTGATATCAACTGCCTGCCCTCTCTCTTCCCTTCGACCAGTCCGGCCTGGATGAGAAGCCTGATAATCCACACAGTCTGATCCAATAATTCACTGCGAAGAATCGGTAGTTCTCTCATGCAGAAGTCTTCCCTGACAGGGGAAAAACTCCTTCCACCTGGTTGTATATGACTCTTATCTGACTGATCCAGTCCAGTGATGGGCAGACTTCACCGGTGACAGCAAAGACTGCCACCTCTGCAGCAGGCTTTCTGCGCTGAGGACTGATCAGAAGGCTCTATATGCGAAAAAGGAGGGGCATCTGCTCCTCCTCAAAAATCTCTGCAATGCCTTCATCAATGCGACCAGCTGGACCAGAAGACCCTTGTTGTCGCGATGCCTCCAGTACCTCCACCGATTAGGTTGTCCAGAAAGTCGGGATCATAGCATACAGTGACATATTTTCCATCCTTGATAGTTATGTTTCCACCGTCTGTGCCTGGAAGGTCGCTGGAGGACGGGTCTGCTCCATATGCTATTAGTGTGCCGGTAATGGTAAGAGAGCCTCCCTGCAGCGCGGCGTTGAAGTTCTTCTCGGAAAAGACCAGCCCCTTCACCATAGAGTCTGAGAATGAAAGCTCACTGGTTGCATTTGGTTCCTTTAGATGGTATCCCAGAAGAACACCGTCCACCTTGTTTTCACTATAGTTCCTTGCGAGATACGAATATACAAGCGCTGTCTGATCCTTACCCTTGATACCCCAACCTGCTTCCAGCGCTTTTGAGAGTGGCATGTTATCATAGGTGCCGGCGCTTTGACCGTTATACCATTGATATGGACCTGTGCAGGTACTGTTGACTGAGCTGTGATAGTTCCAGCCGCTGGTTCCGTTCCCGAGGGAAGTGCCCAGTATAGACGAAGCTATATCGCTCAGCTTGGTTGATGATGAGTTGCCGTTGCATTTATTCCAGTAGCCGAAGTATGCACATCTGATAATATTATTGATATCTGTCACAGCTTCACCGCCGGTTATCTCCTTAAGATCGATATTTCCCTTGCTGTAGATGGCAAGTCCTTCGGTGCTTCGCGGTGAGAGCTGGCTCTCACCCTGGAAGATGATATTTCCTGATGAAAGAATGTCTCCCGCTCCAGAAAGCTCGCCTTCTATTGCTATATCACCGCCGTTGGTAGTTACAATTGCTGCATGGCTGTTATCATCGCCTGTAACCAGACCCACCTTGGAACGGGCCTTGGTGGAAAGCTGATAACCTCCATTTGTATAATCTGCCACAAGAGTGTGAAATCCGTAACCGGTCGCAGGAACATTTCCTCCGGACATCGAGTAGAGATTGGCTGGCTCTATACCGACAGCACTGTTCTGTACAGAGATCAGATATTTATCTTTTACATCACTCCACGTCACTGTGTGGTCATGGCTCTGTGTGAAATAAAAACTCAGATTATTTCCAGTATAGATGGAGTTAGCGCCGGATTTCCAGTCAGTACTGTTATAGTATATGACGTTGCCGCCAAAATAGCCGTTGCTCAGCTTCGTCATAAGATCGCTGTAATTTGCATCTTCGGCATCAGGCCTGTACGGAACATATGCAAGTTTGTAATTTCCATCTGAGGTGTTGTCTTCCAGATATACATAAGTGCCTGCGAGAAGCTTATCGTTCACAGTATTCCTGTATGAATTGCCGCTTTCAAGATAGCTGTTGGTTACACTCTCCCAGTTAATGTACTGATCCACCGAATTTATCATGTTCTGCTGATCGCTTGTAGAGATTCTGTCAGCTCTGCAGCCGAAAGTCCAGTAACTCGAGAGTGAATTGCTCACATTCTGGCCATTCACTCTGGTATATGCGCCGGTGCCGTTTCCTGTTACTGCCCGCCCTCTGTCGATAGTCATTATATGATTGGCACCGTCCACAGGAACAGACGAGTTGGCCACATGCACGTTGATGCCTTCAACAGCTCTCAGGTTTGTGCCGGATCTGTATTTATCAGTGACAAGAAACTTGTACTGCGGACCAGAAACCGATACATCGATCCCCTTCCCTGCCACTATAGGAGCGTTAACCCCTGATGACACTCCCTGACACAGATATGCCTCCACATATCTCACCACCTGGCCACACCTCCCCTCGACTATGATGTGAGCCATTCCATCCTGAACCTCTCTGAACTTTCTGAAGTTAACCCCATCCCATTCATATGAATTAAATGTATAGCCCTTCGAGGATCTGCCATATGCATTCACTGAATAGTATCGCAGAGGATTTTTGCTGGGAATGGGGAACGAAGGTGTGACATTTCCACTCTTGTTTCCCCCGTCACAGAAAGCTATGTAGAACTCTCCTCCAGTGTCTGTAATGACTCCGTGCACTCCGTTGTATGTTCCGTCTCCGTTTATCTTAGACACCGTCATTCCGGCGCCGCCATCCAGAAAATTAAGACCACTTGCCCCGCCGGGAGTATAGGCATCCTGGGCGCACCAGTCTGATTTGGCATTGATGAGCCTCTGAGCATAGGCAAGTCCACTCTCAGCAGCAAAGAATGCATTTTCCCTCTCGCGGTAGCTTGAACCCAGCTTCATGGAATTCCTTCCGGTAACCACAAGCAGCGTGGCAATCATGATAATAAACGAAAGGAGAAGCATAGTTGTGATGAGAACAATCCCCTGCGAAGCTTTCTTCATCGACATCACCCCATTTTTCTTAATAACTCGCAGTCCATTCACAAGATCATTCCGACTCCGCTCCATTCACAGTGCCCATTTCATTGTACATAGGTATGACTTTGGAGTCAATCTGCACTGACATGGAAGGCGCTGTACCATAGAGATCATTGCTCAGCCCCACCTTGTTCTTGTACTCAAAAATCTTGAAACATCGGAGCGTATACTGGATCTCAGGTGTATCGATAGTGTTATCACCCCTGATGGGAGGATCGGAGAAGTTGGTAGTAAAAACCAGCACATTCTTTGCCAGCACACGGGCTGACTGAACATAATCTGCTGTAGAGGATGACTCATCGTTCTTGCTCTCTGTGGAAGTAAGGAACTGTTCAATCGTAGAGGAAGAAAGGGACTCGTATGAATTTGGGGAGAGGCACCTGCGTCCGTCATATGGATGACCGTCATAATAGCTGTAAATCTCTTTCTTGATAAGCAGTTTGTGGGGGCAGTAAAACCTGGAGGAAGCCGGGTCGTCAGTATCGCATGAGCCATAGCGGGCATCGTGATTGGCAGACTGTATGGCATAATAGAGAACCCAGCGCTTGTTTATATAAGCTCCGCTGTCCGGATCAAAACCGCATACACCATCCATCTGCTCGGAAGGAGAGGCGAAAACCACCCAGTAGACAGGCTTGCCAAGCACAGTTGAGTTCTTGGCATTGACCGTCTTTATATCGGTATTTCTCATCTCCTTGTTCATATCGAAGACAGCCCGGCGCACGTCAGTCTCCACACTGTATCGGGCCTCAACATTTCTCCAGCTCTGTGTGCCAAAATTAATAATGCTGAGAAGAAGCATGGTCAGAAAGCCAAAAACGAAAGTAGCTATCATCAGTTCAACTAATGTAGTTCCGGGGCTGCCTGCCCCACCGGCACGGCCCTTTTGTAACAAATAGCCCTTCCAGTTCATCAAGAATCTCCCTGTCAGGTGTTCACTGTTGCCATCTCCCATAAAAAAGCACCCAGGTATGAAAGTGATCTGAAAAGCATGCCGGTTTAAAGCACAGAGCAGCAGCCTTCAAACTCTACCTGCCAGATTTCATTCATACAGCTTCTTCAAACTCCACTGGGAGCTGTGTACTATTGTTTGTATACGTACCTGATTATATCGGCGCTGTAACTGCCATAGCCCTGGGCATAGTAATCGGAGGCACCCTGAGAACTTCGCGAGCTTCTCTCCCACCAGTATATTTTACAGGCAACGCGAAAAAGCTTATCTGCCATTCCTGTGCCTTCGACACTTGAGACTGATATGATGTAGTTGTAGGGCACTTTATTGACAGTGACTATATCACTCTCAGTCATTCCTGCAGCCAGTGTTGAATAGTTATTGAACAGCCATTTGCCCATTATCATCTCACCGATGGACACTCCGGCTGTTACATCGATCCCCTTCTGCACAGAATTAAAAATGACTACAAATATTCCAATAATGAGTAGAAGGCTTGTTGCCAGAATAAATACCGCAACCATCAGCTCTACAAGACTGAAAGCTCTTCGCGTCCTCAAAGTCATTGCTGTTCTCCTTTATCAATTATATAGAAAAGCCCCCTGTTTTTCAAGGAGATGACACAGCATTTATTTGATTTCAGATAAATATTCTCTTATCCTGCAGTCAGAAGCATAACTGACGATTGAGAGACACAGGGTTATTCCTGGCGTCAGTAGACAGTGTCCAGAATCAGAGGCGGAACAATTACAGCCTCGTCAGTCAAAGAAAAGCACTGGGCGAGATGAGATTTGAACTTAACCATATCGGACTTTCTGGAAGCATGTATTGTGGCAAGAAGCTCACCCTTTTCTACACTGTCACCGACTCGTTTATGCAGCACCAGTCCCACGGACGGATCTATGGAATCTTCCTTACGGATGCGGCCCGCTCCGAGATCCCTGGCAAGAATCCCTATCTTCATTACATCAATGTTCGAAATGTTGCCTGACCGGGGGGCCTGCACACCTTCGATGACTTCTGCCTCAGCCATCAGCTCCGGCTTCTCTACCACCTCAGCATTACCACCCTGGGCGGTTATGAACTCTTTCATCTTCTTAAGTGCCTGTCCTCCTGAAAGCAGCTCTTCTGCACGCACCCTGGCGTGCTGCAGATCATTGAAAAGACCGGCCATTTCCAGCAGATGGGCGCAGAGCTCAAGCGTCACCTCTCGGAGAGGTGAGCTCCTTCCAGGGTTCAGAAGAATATCAAAGACTTCCTTTACTTCCAAAGCGTTTCCTATATGCGAAGCAAGAGGCTGATCCATATCGGTGATGACAGCCCGCGTAGCTTTTCCAGACAGTTTTCCGATATTCACCAGTGCTTCAGCCAGCCTGCGGGCATCTTCACAGGTCGTCATGAAGGCCCCTCTCCCACACTTTACGTCTAGAAGGATGGCATCTGTGCCGGCTGAAAGCTTCTTGCTCATAATACTTCCGGCGATAAGAGGGATACTGTCAACAGTAGCCGTTACATCACGAAGGGCATACATCTTTTTATCAGCAGGAGCCAGATCGCCTGTCGGACTTATCAGAGCAATGCTGATTCGTTTCACCTGCTCGACAAAATCCTTTTCAGACAGATTCACGTTGAAGCCCGGAATTGACTCCAGCTTGTCAAGAGTCCCACCTGTGTGTGCAAGACCGCGGCCCGACATCTTGGCAAAAGGCACTCCTGCTGCCGCTATGATGGGACCGATGAGTAGAGATGTAGTGTCACCGACGCCACCGGTGCTGTGCTTATCGACTTTCACACCAGGTATCGACGAGAGATCGACCTTATCACCGGATTCTATCATCACCGAGGTGAGGTCTTTTGTCTCCTCATCATCCATTCCTTTCAGGAAAACAGCCATCAGCCAGGCACTCATCTGATAATCAGGTATTTCACCACGGGTGAAGCCCAATACAAAATATTCTATCTCTTCCCTGGAAAGGCGGAAACCATCGCGCTTTTTTTTAATAATGTCGTACGGTGTCATGGCATTCTTCCCTTCATTGCGGAATTGTAAGCTCTTTCAGAATAGCTCTGAAAAGTTTTTTGAACGCGGGTTTGACCATTTCAGCGGCCTGGAGCACCTCTTCGTGATCGGCGGCTTTGCCGGGTATGAATATGTTTGTGATACAGGAAATACCAAGCACCTTAAGGGACATATGATTTGCAACTATCACTTCAGGTACTGTTGACATTCCAATTGCATCTCCACCGATGAGACGCATGAACCTCAGCTCGGCAGGTGTTTCGTAGCTGGGCCCGTGCAGCCCTACAAAAACACCTTCCTTGAGTGGCCGGCCTGTTGCTTCTCCCATTCGCTTTGCCAGTGCACCAAGCTCCCTGTTGTATGCCTGTGACATGTCAGGGAACCTGGGCCCCATCTCATCATCATTGGGACCAATGAGTGGATTGCTTCCTGTCAGGTTTATATGATCGGTGATCACCATCAGATCACCAGGTACGAATTCGGGATTTATCCCTCCTGCCGCATTAGTGACCATGAAGACTTTAATTCCAAGGGCCTTCATCACCCTTGTCGGAAAGGTGATATACTCCATTGTATGGCCCTCATAATAGTGGGTTCTTCCCTTCATTACCACCACTTTCTTCCCTTCCAGCATGCCCAGGACCATTGTGCCTTCATGACCTGGCACCGTAGATACAGGAAAATGCGGAATCTCGCTGTAGGGTATGGCCGTTGTAGCTTCGACCTCATGGGCCAGCTCTCCCAGGCCTGAACCAAGGATCATCCCCACATCCGGAGTAAAATCAGCTTTTGACCTGATATACCCGAGGGCTTCCTCTACCCTTCCCCTGAGTTTCTTCATATCATTGCCCCTTTCATATATTGTTGCATTATTAGCCGTTCGATTTACAGAACAGTCCCGATTCTCTGTCAGACCAGCTGCGAGACGAAACTCTCCCCTGCGAGCTCAGCCTTGAGCTCGAAGATCTCCATCAACGTGGCACAGATATCGGCAAAGGATGAGCGCTCACCAAGAGACTTCCCTTCACTGAACTGCCTGGAATATACAATAAGAGGTACCTTTTCCCTGGTATGATCGCTGCCTTTCCATGTAGGATCACAGCCGTGATCTGCAGTAATTATCAACAGATCATCCTCATCCATCAGGGAGATTATCTGTGGCAGATATTCATCGAACTCTCTGAGAGAGCCTGCGTAACCTTCAATATTTCTCCGATGGCCAAAAAGCATGTCGAAGTCCACCAGATTTACAAAGAAGATACCTCGCTCACCTTTCTTGCTTCTCAACTGGGACAGAAGACATTCGAGACCCTTCCTGTTGTTTCCGGTATGATCTGACTCGGTGAGCCCCCGATGAACAAAGATATCCTCTATCTTTCCAATGCCCATAACAAACAATCCGGCATCTTTGGCAACGTCCAGAAGAGTCGGATAGGGAGGAGCAAGAGAGAAATCCTTCCTGTTCTCAGTCCGCCTGAAAGATCCAGGTTCCCCCAGGAAAGGGCGTGCGATGACGCGGCTCACTGCATGTTCGCCTTTGAGCAGTCCGCGGGCTGTCTCACATATTCTGTAAAGTTCGGGAACGGGAATTACCTCCTCATGACACGCTACCTGAAATACGCTATCGGCTGAGGTATACACAATAGGCTTCCCAGTTTTTACATGTTCTTCGCCGAGGCGATCGATGATCTCGGTACCTGATGCGGGATAGTTTCCGAGTGTCCCCCTGCCGATAGCTCGCTCAAAATCATCCATGAGCGATTTGGGAAAGCCTTCAGGATAAGTGGGGAAAGCCTTGGCAGTAATTATTCCACATATCTCCCAATGACCTGTCGTAGTATCCTTACCATCTGATTTCTCTTTCATCTTTCCGAAAAAAGCCTGCGGATGAGGGACGGCTTTTACTCCCTCTATCTCATGGAGGTTCCCCAGTCCAAGGCGCTCCAGGTTGGGAAGATGAATTCCGCCAACGGCACGAGAGATGTTCCCCAGAGTATCTGTACCGCCATCGCCGTATTGCTCGGCATCAGGCATCGCTCCAACCCCCACACTGTCAGCTACTATTATTATGGCCCTGCCTGTCTTCACGATACCCTCCTTAATCATTGATTTCTATCCGGCGTCAGACTCGAGCTTAAAACTGAAGCGACAGCTCCAGCTGTTCTGATTCCTTTTCAACACCTTCTACCTTGCCGTGCCTTCCTCCTCCACCAGAAGATAAAAGAAGCCTTCCTTCCCTAGCCAGAATGATATCAGAAGCGAGACTCCAGCCCACAGTCTCTTGCAGTTCTTTCTTTCCGGCAGTATGAAGCACTGCCATTTCACTGCCAAATCTTGCAAGCAGACGCTCCATCACCTGTGACGAAAGACCTGGCACGAATCCAAGAGGAATCTGATAATGGTATGGTGGACGATGTTCAGGGTGGCGCGGTTCCTGCCAGTCAGCAATCTGAACTGCCCTGTCCAGAACGCCTTTTACAAAAGGGCCATCGTTCTTTCCACAGCAACTGCAGCAGACAACAGGAGGCCTGGAGACCGAGAGTTCATTACAGTGTGAGCAGAAGCTCCTGTGATAGCGCCCCAGCCTGGGATCCAGGCCGAAGTTGGCAGTCACTCTTCTTCCCGATACGCGGCGAAAAGCCAGCACCATCTCCTGAAAAGTGGCTTCCTCCATCTCCAGAATGTTGTATTCCCGACCTATCTTGGCCGCGGAATGAGCATCTGAGTTACTCAGAAAGGTTATGGGGGCGAGTTCACCGATCAAATCGGCGATATTTGTATCTGCACTCAATCCAAGCTCAAGTGCCCATATATCAGCATACAGGGCCTCGGAAAAAAGATCTGTGAGTCTCCTTGCGGTTCTTCCATAGACACTTTTATGAGGTGTGAATGCATGAGCGGGCACGTGTATTCCACCGGTGGCCTTTATAACTTCCAGAAGCTCTGAGGCCGGCACTCCGCAGCTTTGGGACGAAAGCTCGATATTCCTTATATACCGCCTCATTATCCGGCTGAATTCATTGATCTGCCTGAGATGCGGGAAATAGCCAATATGATGAGAGACTCCACCCTTTTCCTCGACACATTCCACTTCTGCGCCGGCAATTACTGTGACGCGATTCCTGTGGACAAATCCCCCCTGAGGCAATTCCATGAGCTCTCCGGAATCAATCATACGCTCAATGTCACGAATGACTCCAGGAGATGCGCAGTCTACAATACCTACAATATCAATGCCTTTTCGACGTGAACACTCCTCTATGACAGCAGAAAAGGTAAGCCTTCGAGATGCAGTTATCTTGACTGCTTTACCTTCAGTGGTCCTTCCAATATGCACATGAAAATCTGCAAAAAATTGTTTCATTGGTGCAGAATTGTGCGGTGCTAACCTCTGATCTCCGCCTTTTCGACCTCCCCTTCCTCTATAGGACTATCAATTGTCTTTTTGTCAGTCAGTCCTTCCAGAATACGCTGGAAACCTCGTATATCTTCAAATTCCTTATATACTGATGCAAACCTTACATATGCCACGTGATCGAGCTCCCGCAGATAGCCCATGACCATTGTCCCGACGGTCATTGAGGAAATCTCCCGTTCCTGGTTGTTCTTGACATATTTTTCAACCTTGGACACTATCTCTTCAATGGCCTCCAGGCTGACAGGCCTTTTTTCACAGGCCTTCATTATGCCTGATAAAACCTTTTGTCTGTCAAAACGCTCCCGACGCTCATCTTTCTTGATTACAAGAAGAGCAGGATCTTCCACTCTCTCATATGTGGTAAATCGAGAACTGCACGATATGCACTTTCTTCTCCTCCTGATTGTGGTTCCATCTTCAGTTGTTCGGGAATCAAGAACCTTACTTTCCAGATGCTCACAATAGGGGCATTTCACTCATATTCCTCCCTTGACAGCCTCTCGCGAAAGGACCTGAATTTAAAGACACCTTCCTGTAATCTTATTTGAGATTCTTCTTATAGTCACCAGCATAACAAACTGCAGCATTCTAAATTGCCAAATGAGCGCTGATAGATGATTCCAGAAGTTTTTATAGTGCAATTCATAATGCGTGTTTGTATAAAAGCCTCACCGAAGAGAGTCACATTCTGTTACTTTTTCCTTCTGAGAATTGCAGGTATCTCAAGCTCATCACTGCTGATCTGAGGCTTGAACTCCTGTTTCTCAGGGCGCATGCCGGCAACGGCCTCGGCGTGCCTCTCATCAGTGCCCATCCCAAAACCTGTTGCCAGGACTGTAATCTTTATATCCTCCTGAAGTCTCTCATCTATTACTGCGCCGAAAATAATACGTGCTTCAGGATCGACTGCATTCGCAATGATCTCGGCTGCCTCATTTACCTCCAGCAGAGAAAGGCTGCATCCCCCGGTGATATTGAAGAGCACGCCTTTTGCTCCATCAATTGTAGTTTCCAGCAGAGGGCTCGAGATGGCAGATTTGGCAGCCTCAGTTGCCCGATGGTCGCCTGAGCCAATGCCTATTCCCATAAGAGCTGATCCAGAATTGATCATTATTGACTGAATATCGGCAAAATCCACATTGATGAGGCCTGGTATTGTAATAATGTCAGATATTCCCTGTACACCGTGCCTGAGCACATCATCAGCAACTCTGAAAGCTTCTACAAGAGAGGTTTTCTTATCCACTACATGAAGAAGACGATCATTAGGGATGGTAATGAGAGTATCCACCTTTTCAGTAAGATCCTGAATTCCCCGCTCTGCAGTGATCTGTCGCGCACGCCCTTCAAATGTAAAAGGCTTTGTCACGACAGCGACAGAAAGGGCACCAACCTCCCTGGCCAGCTCTGCTACTACTGGTGCAGCTCCAGTACCGGTTCCTCCGCCCATTCCTGTGGTAACAAAGACCATATCCGCACCTTCCAGAGCCGAGAGCACTTCTGAACGGTTTTCTTCAATAGCCTTTTTCCCTATCTCAGGGTTTGCACCTGCACCGAGACCCTTTGTGACATTTCCTCCTATATGAATCCTCTGATCGGCTTCACATAGAAAGAGAGCCTGGGCATCAGTATTGATGGCGATGAACTCGACTCCCTTGAGTCCTACCTGTATCATACGGCTGACAGCGTTGCAGCCGGCACCTCCGACACCAACCACTTTAATTCCTGCGAACTGTTCAAGTCCCGATTTCTTTTCAGTCATCTGCTTTGACTGCGAAGCCTGAGCTCTGCCCAGCGTCTGGGCAAGACGATCCATCCCCATGGTATTCGGGTTTTTCCCATTTGCACTTTTTCCATCAATCAAGGCTAAGCCTCCCCTCATTATTTCACTTAATTGCAATTATCTTGCATGAGCACTATTAAAGTATTAACTTCAGTTGCTATATGACGTTATGCCAATGCGGAAAAATGGTGCTGAGAGGGCTGAAAATTCTAAAATACTTCATGCAGCCACTGCAGCACTTTCTGAAACACATCCCCGACCCGTGAGCTCGATACCCTTTCGAGAGTTCTGCTCCTCTTCTTCGAGCCGTATATTACAAGACCCAGCGCCATTGAGTATGATGAGTCCTTAAAATTCTCCGGAAGTCCCGGCAGAACGACAGGCTTTCCTATTCTGACCGGCAGTTGGAGAACTTCCTGAGCCTTAAGGGCTATTCCTTCGATGTTTGAGCATCCACCGGTAAATGTTACCCCGGCAAGATGAATCCCCGTGGAAGTTACTTTTCGGATCTCCTTCTTGAGCCACTCAAAGATATCGAGAAGACGGCCCTCGACTACTTCGGCAAGCTCCTTTCTGGATACACTCGGAGGATCAACCGAGGAGAGCGAGACCACCTGGATCTGTTCATCTTCCTTCGATGGATCCATCCCTGCGCAACCTTTCTCGATCTTGATCCGTTCTGCTTCAGCGTGAGGAATTCGCAGTACAATTACTGCATCATAAGTGATGTTGCTTCCGCCAATAGGAAGAATCGCAGTGTTGACCAGGCTGTTATTCTTAAAAATAGCCACATCCGTTGTGCCGCCACCAATATCCACAAGCACAATGCCCAGCTCTTTCTCCTCTTCCGAGAGCACCGCCAGGCTTGTAGGGATCGATCCCAGCACGATACCATTCTCTTCTATCTCGAGGCCTGCCCGCTGGACGCTTTTATTAATATTCTGAAGGAATGTCACCATACCGACAACGATATGCGCATCAACCTCAAGCCTCATACCGGACATACCGATGGGATTTTTCACTCCGTCTGTCCCGTCGATCATGAAGTTCTTTGGAACGACGTGGATAATCTCTCTGTCGTTAGGAACTCCAACAAGACGTGCTGCCTCTATGACACGCCGTACATCACTTTCACTGATCTCCTTATCTGTGTTTCCAACAGTCACAACTCCGTGGCTGCTCATAGATGATATGTATTCACCGGTAACACCGACATAGACACAATTAACGTTGAAGCCTGCCATCTTCTCTGCCTCGCCAACTGCAGTCTCAATGGATTTCGCAGCTTCATCTATATCTACTACCGCACCCTTCTTTAAACCCTTTGACGGCGCCAGGCCGCGCCCGAGGATCTCAACACCTCCATCAGGAGATACTTCCCCAATTGCACAGCAGACCTTGCTGGTGCCAATATCGAGGCCAGCGACAATATCATGTTTGGTCACAGAACTTTCCTCCAGAGCTAAACTTCTATGTTAAAAAGCAATTTCCTGTCACAGAGGACCATTATGGGGGAGTTTATGATTTATCTGCAGCACTTTCCTGGCCTGCCTTGCTCCCTTCCATGATATCTCTTCTTATATATGCCAGATTGTCAAAGACCCGCACCCCAAAGGTGACTACTGCAGCCAGGTAGAGATCAACACCCAGTTTGTCGCCAATCCAGGTTAGAAACGCCGCCAGCAGAGCATTGGAAAAAAAGCCTGAGACAAAGATATTCACTTTGAATTTTCCTTCCATCCCTGCTCTTACAGCTCCCAGCACAGAATCAATGCCGGCCAGAAAAGATATGGATATATACTTGGAAAAGACATAGGGAGGATATAGATCGGAAGGCAGTACAAGACCTATGAAGACACCCACAAAAAGTCCAATCACTATCCACATGACATTATTCCTTTTTCATCGGTTTAGCATAGCGAAATATGAGGCTGCCCTTGTACTCAGGCACATCGATCTCTTCATACTGGTTAATCCTTACGGTGACGCCGCGCTGCACGGCAGGTGCCATATAGTCCATAAAGCCGCCAGGCATCCTGAGCCCTCCCTCCATGTCCTTCTTGGGGCCGATGGCTTTTATCTTATACGGAGAGGACAGCCTGACTCCATTTATCAGGACGGTGGGGCCGACACACCTGATCGATGTAGTGGTTACGACGCGCTGATCATTTATTGATATGGCTTCGGCTCCGGCAGACCAGAGTTCATTTATTGCCGTGTCGATATCGACATCGTGAACAATAAAATAATAGGTATCGTCGCTTGGTGATGGACTCTTGGGCGAATCTGACATCTCTACGATGATTCCGGGACCTTTTACAGGAAGGACTCCGGCCTCCATCCTGGCAAGCTCAATCTGATCCTTCATCGCTTTTACTACATCCGGTCCTTTGGCAGCAGCCTGCTCAAATTCATCAAGCTTCTTCTTCTTTTCTGCAAGATCGGTTTCCAGCCTGTTTCTCTGCCTCTCAAGCTCATTCACCATCTGAATCAGATCAGTACGCTGGTTATAAAGAGGAAATCCTTCTTTTTTCTGTGTCCGGAACTGTACGGTCATCATCACACCTAGAAGCACACACGCAAAGGCTATAGGTATTTCCCAGTTCTCTCGTCTTGCCATCCCAGATCCACCTCTCACAGGCTGCATGATATCCGTCACTTCTCGTGGCCATATACTGCTGCTGAAATAAACACTACCTGAAAATCTAGCTTATTTCAATTGCAATGGCTTCTCACACGGCGTCAGTTATGCTCCTGAGCACAAATCCACATACTGTTCGGGCTCATGCGCCATTCTCCTTCTTTTTTTCCTCATCATCCGGAGTGGCATTCCTGGCCTGTTTCATCTTGACAACAGGCTCTTTATATCGCAGATCGATGTATTCCAGCTCTCTTGACTTGCCTTCCATCTGTGTCAGTATCTTCTGAAAGACTTCTATCTTGGTGTTCATATCTTCCAGCTTTCCCAGCTTCACCTCTATGATATGATCTGTCAGGAAGTAATGAAAGGAGATGAGATAATCCTCCTCTATCATAAAATCACTGATCTTTTTATTCATATCAGGGCTCAACCAGGTATAAAACTTGGTAATATTATCCACTTTGGAGCGCTCAATAAGCGCTCCTACCTGCACAGGATCGTTGACTACAAGATGTGGAAGCCCCTTACCGTCATCTCTGGGAACTTCTGCAAGCACGACTCCTTCATCATCCACAGAGAACCAGCGGTCAGGCTGTTTCCTGCTTGCGACCTTCACTACCGGAACCCGCTCTTTGACATCAACATGCACACCGCCCGGATATGTCTTGCTGAGCGTCACCTGTTTAATCCAGAGCATCTTTTTAATCTTTGCGGAAAACACATCAACATTCAAATAAACTATATTGGCTCCCCAGGGGAAGCTGGCAGCATCCATAATCTCCTTGTGGGAGACTTTGTCGATACCGTTGATCTCTATTGAGCGGAGCTTGAAAAAATCGGAGTTGATAAAGATCACCTGTGCAATGACAAATATGGTGAGCAGAAATACCTTCTTTGCCACAGGTGTTGCCTGTGATCGCCTTCCCTTCTGCACTTTTTCCAGAGATCTTCTCATGATTGGGAAAATTCCCTCCTGATGAACGGGAGTATGTCTCTGTGCCCGGCTCTTCGTGACAGAAACATGGATCCGTCCATAGAATATTCCTCCCGAAATTTACGGTTCCTGTCACGTTTTCAGATTTCTTGAGTATGCCAGAACTTTCAATAAAAAACTGGAGATGCGGCACGCCCCTTTGATTACGAGCTTTCGCATCTCCGTTGTTCTGTATGAGTTATGTCAACTGTCAACTCCTAGCCCGTCGCAACAAGCCCCAGGTCTGCTTTTTTCATCTGGTAATAGAGTTTTTCTGCTACTTTACAGACATCACCGGCGCCAAGAGTGATGACAAGGTCACCGGACTCAGATGATTTAAGAATATAGGGTATCACATCATCGCAGCGGGGAATGTGCACTACCTTGAGATGAGGAGTCGACTGCCTTATGGCTTCAGCAAGAATCTCACTCCTGATTCCAACCACCGGAGGCTCCCCGGCAGAATAAATATCAGTTACAATGAGCAGATCGGCATCTTTGAAGGCACTGGTAAATTCGTTGAAGAGAAAGCGTGTTCTGGAATAACGATGGGGCTGGAACACCGCCACTACTCTCCTCCTGCTGCCAGTCCTGGCCGCATGGAGAGCTGCCCTTATCTTTGACGGATTATGAGCGTAATCATCAACCACACGCACTCCATTTACTTCTCCAAGAATCTGGAACCGGCGCTGCACACCCTCAAAAGACCAGAGTGCTTCTGCAATACCTTTGAATGACAGTCCCAGTTTAAGTCCTATGGCTATTGCTGCCAATGCATTCTGAATGTTATGACGTCCAGGCACTCTGAGCTCCAGAGTACCCAGAACATTTCCCTCAAATACAATAGTAGATGTGGAACAGAATTCGTGAAGAGCTACATCCTGAGCGTGAATATCGCCGCCTTCAAGACCATAGGTAATGGTGCGCCTCTTCACCTCAGGGAGAATCTCCCTTATTCTTTGATTGTCGGTACAGAGCACCACTAAACCATTGTCAGGCACCTTGGAGATGAATTTCATAAAATTCTGAGTTATGACGTTCATTGTCGATTGGTAATCATAGTTGCAGGCCGCGTAGGGCATGACATTCATGTTCACGTCTGAATCAATATTGGTCACCACGGCAATACGGGGATTCAGATTCAGAAAAGAGGCATCACTTTCATCTGCTTCAGCGAGCAGATACTGGTCTTTTCCCAGTTTTGCGTTTGAACCGATATCATTCAACTCCCCGCCTATCACTACAGTGGGATCGAGTCCATTATGCTCCAGCACTGCTGCGATCATGGAAGTTGTGGTTGTCTTTCCATGTGTTCCTGCCACTGCAATTCCGTTCTTTTCACGCATCAGACAGCCGAGCATTTCTGCCCGCTGAATGACTGGAATGCCTTTTCTTCTTGCTTCGATTATCTCAGGATTATGTTCCGGTATTGCAGAAGATACCACAACAACATCGGCATCTCCGATGTTGTCTGCGCTATGACCGACAAAGCATTGCGCACCCAGCAATTCGAGCTTTTTCAGCATGTGCGATACTTTCAGGTCCGAGCCAGAAACTGCGTAGCCCATTTCGAGAAGAACCTTGGCAATTCCACTCATCCCTATGCCGCCCATGCCGATAAAGTGAATATGCCTCATATACATCCCCTTTCTATGGACCTGACCGTGATGATGTTCTATCAAGTATCAATTGTAAGTCAGAAATGTTACAGGACAATTACTTTTTCGGCACAAGAGAAGACTATTTTTAAAAAAAATAGTGACAGCCTCCAATATTAACATAAATGTTAATATTGGAGGCTGTCACCAATTTTCCAGTATCACTTTCACTATATCTTTCAATGCATCCGGTCTTCCCAGAGCTCTGCATTTTTCAGCCATCGCGCCTAGAGCTGCTTCGTCATCAGCGAGAGTGGTGATTACAGCAGACAGTCTTTCACCGACCTCGGCATCCGGAATCATCACGCTTGCCCCATTCTGCTGAAGCCACGCCGCGTTCTTCTCCTGATGGGCCTCTGCCGAATAAGGATAGGGAATCAGAACAGATGGGATTCCTCTCGCGGTAATCTCTGCAAGCGTGGTTGCTCCTGCTCGACAGACTGCCAGATCACAGGCGGCATAAGCATCCTCCATGTTTCTGAGGAAGCCCAGACAGCGGTAATCTACCACTTCGCCCTGGATGATGGCGTCAGTTCTGCTCTTCACCTGTTCAAAGTTCTTTTCGCCTGTCAAGTGAATAATCGTCCATTTCTTATCCTTCCAGGATGGCAGTGCGTTGATGATCCCTTCATTGATGCTGCGGGCTCCCTGGCTTGCGCCAGTTATCAAGATGCATAGCCTTTCCGGGGCAATGGAGAGTACAGCCCTTCCTTCGTCCCGACTTCTCGTCAGGATCACCTCCCTGACAGGATTTCCAGTGACCACTACCTTCCCTCTGGGCAGGAACCTTTCTGTCTCATTGAAGCTGACGCAGACTTTCTGCGCCAACCGTGAAATAAAGCGCGTTGTTTTACCGGGTATGATATTCTGTTCAAAGATTATGACAGGTACGCCGGCAAAATAAGCGGCAATGGCAACCGGTCCGCTTACATAACCTCCCGTACCCACTACAAGATGAGGCTTGAAGGTCATCATCACTTTCAGAGACTGCATAAGCCCCAGCGAGACACTCATTAAGGCTGCAATCGCCCTGATTGGATGGGAAGAGAGTCCCCTCGCACTTATGAATGATATCTCAAAACCTTCCTGAGGCACGAGCTGTGCCTCCAACCCTCTCCTGGTGCCCATGAAGAGCACGGAGAGATCCTTTACGCTGTTTTTCAATGCCCTGGCAGTTGCTATGCCGGGATATATATGGCCGCCGGTACCTCCGCCTGTAAATACTATGCGCTTTTCCATTCAAGACTCTCTTTCATTGATGTTATATCTGCTAGGAGCAGGGAAGCGCTTCTCTCTCCCCGACAGCATCATCGACAACAGCCATGGCAGTCTCCGTGATATTTCCGCCTGTAGAATCTGTTGATATTGACGACTGATCGTCCCTGTCTCCAGATCTATCTTCCACTTCGTTTATGCCGTCTTCCGGAGAGACTTCTGCTGCAGCAGGATGAAGCGGCGCAGTAGCGGTGGCCCGCCGGGGACAATACTGCGATATGTTGACCAGAAGCCCCATGAAGATCATGCACGTCAGAAGTGATGAGCCTCCAAAGCTGAGAAAGGGAAGAGGAATACCGGTGCAGGGAAGGATACTTGTGACCACTCCCATGTTCATAAAGGCCTGGAAGGCTATGATGAAAGTACATCCCGCAGCCAGCAGCTTCAGATACGAATGACTTGCACCATAGGCTATCTTAAAACCGCGGTACAGAAGAATAGCAAAAAGGACGACTACAGAAACGGTGCCGATCAGGCCAAGTTCCTCTCCAAGTATGGCAAAGACAAAGTCAGTGTATTGTTCAGGGAGGTAGAAAAACTTCTGCCGGCTCTGCCCAAGCCCGAGTCCGTGAATGCCGCCTGAGCCGAGTGCAATCAATGACTGTATCACATGATAGCCAGAACCCTGTGGATCCTTCCAGGGGTTTATGAAGGATAGAAAACGTGTGACTCTGTACCCCTCATCGAGTATTCGAATAGCAACCACCATAACGCCGGAGATGCCCAGGATGAAGAGATGGCTTACTCTTGCTCCAGCCATGAAAAGCATGCCCATCATAGCGCCGGCGATAACCAGACTTGTCCCGAGATCGGGTTCTTTTTCAATGAGAAATATTATGCCGCCTGCCATCATCAGAATCGGAACAAGCCTTTTAAACTCGGAGATCTTATCACCACGCCTGGACAGGTAGTCAGCAAGATATACAACAAAAAACAGCTTGGCCATCTCAGCAGGTTGAAATGTGAGGGGACCTAAGCCAAGCCAGCGTCGGGCTCCCATGGTCTCATGTCCGATACCGGGAATCAGCACCATTATCAGCATTATAATCGATACGAAGATTCCCAGAAGGCTCAGCCTGCCCATGGCTATCAGGTCAATCCTGGTCGCCACAATAAAACAGATAGTGCCAATGATAGCCCAGATTATCTGACGCTTCAGATAAAAAGAAGGGTCGTTGTTGCATTCCTCCAGCGCCGAGCTCGTGACAGAGCTGGCACTGAAAACCACCACGATGCCGAGCACCACAAGAATGTAGGTCAGAATGACGATGATCATATCCGGGCTTTTTTTCACCTTCTCAACTCCTCCATTTCCTTTACGATCTGAATGAAGATATCTCCACGGTCCTCTGCTGATTTAAACATGTCAAAACTGGCACAGGCCGGTGAGAGAAGCACCACATCACCAGACCTGCCAGCTTTAAAAGCTTTGTGCACCGCTTCCTTAAAGGCTGCTGCACTCTCAATATCGCTTACACCTTTGCTGCGTGCAGCATCAGCAATCTTATTCGCAGCTTCACCAATGACAATGAGCTTCTTCAGCTTCCTTGCCATCACTTCCGCCATGGAAGAAAAATCCATATCTTTGTCCTTGCCTCCGGCAATAAGGATGACAGGGTCCTGAAAGCTCTCCATCGCCGCCATTACCGCTCCAGGATTGGTACCTTTGGAATCGTCATAAAATTTTATGCCATCGATGGTCGCAACATATTGAATCCTGTGATGAAGCGCCTTGAAATCAGAGAGCGATTGTAATACCCGGGCTCCATCGACTCCTGCGATTGTAATTACTGCCACGGCAGCCATCACATTCTCCACATTGTGACTTCCGATGAGAGGGATCTCATCCGTGGATAGAAGCCTCTTCTCCAGTGGACCGTCGCGCCATATTATCTCTTTTCCCCTCAGGAAAACACCTCGCTCCACCTCGCGTGTGCGGCTGAAAGTGTATACCTTTGATGCCAATCCGGGTATGATGGCTCGCACGTTCCCGTCATCTTCATTAAGTACAGCATAATCGCTATTTGTATGGTTCATGAAGAGCCGTGCCTTGGCCCCGATGTACTCATTCATGGAGTGATGGCGATCCATATGGTCATCAGTAATGTTCATCACAACTCCGATATGGGGCTTGAAATCCTTTATGGTTTCAAGCTGAAAGCTGCTCACCTCGGCGACTATCCACTCCGCATCGGGATTCTTTTCAATCTCAGCCACAAGCGGAATACCGATATTTCCTGCCAGAACAGCTATTTTTCCACAGTCTTTGAGTATTTTATGAATGAGACTGACAGTTGTTGACTTTCCATTAGTGCCGGTGACTGCTATAATCGGCGCATCTGTAAGCGAAAAGGCCATTTCAATCTCACCGATGACAGGTACACCGGCTCTTTCTGCATCAATAAGAAACGGATTGTATATCGAGATGCCCGGGCTTATGATTATCAGGTCCTTTCCGTTGTAAACTCTTTCACTGTGTCCTCCCAGCTCGAACTTGACCCCCATGGCCTGAAGTGCTTCAATATCGGCATCAGGATTCTCTGCCTTTTTCATATCGCTTATCAGCACTTCTGCACCCTTATCAACAAGGAGATAAGCCAGAGCCTTCCCGCTTCTTCCCAGCCCCATGACTGTTATCTTCTTTCCCTGAAACTCCACTTGAGCCACCTCTTATTAAAAGCATAATTAACTGCACAATCACCTGATTGTATAGAGCCACACTCCCATGAGTGTAAGGATAGAGCCGACTATACAGAATCTTGTAGTCACCTGCACCTCGTGCCACCCAAGGAGAGCAAAGTGATGATGAATCGGGCTCATCTTGAAGATGCGCTTCCCCTTTGTCAGCTTGAAGTATGTAACCTGTATAACCACAGATAGTGCCTCTATCACAAAGACTCCTCCCATGATGACCATGAAAAACTCTGTCCCTGTCAAAATTGAGATGGCTGCAACAGCTCCTCCCAGCGCCAGTGAGCCTGTATCGCCCATAAAGACTCTGGCAGGGAAGCAGTTAAAAAGCAGAAAACCTGCCAGACAACCGATCAGTGCAATACACCCAAGTGCGAGCTCAACATGCCCCAGCGACCAGCAGAAATAAGCACTGCCAAGCAGTGTGACTATGACAGTTCCACCTGCAAGGCCGTCCAGTCCGTCTGTCAGGTTGACAGCATTGACGAAACCGCTCATAGCCAGGATGCAGAGCGGATAGAAGAGCAGGCCGGTTTCCACAGTTCCCAGAAGAGGGATCAATATCTTCGATCCTGCAGGTGAGTACTTTGACATATATAACGCAATGGCAGCTCCAAGCAGTATCTGTATTAAAAGTTTGTCTCTGGCCCTCAGCCCCAGAGAGCGCGTCTTTTTAATCTTAATGAAGTCATCCCAGAATCCGGCCACGCCGTTCAACAGAATGACCCCCATGAAGATCAGATATTCAGATGTCAGAGGCCTCACCCAGATAAGTGTCGAAACAAAAGCCAGAAGCACAACAAGTCCTCCCATGGTGGGAGTACCGCGCTTGGATTCATGATCTTTGGGGCCTTCCGGCCTGATCTGCTGTCCCCACTGCATTATCTGAAGCTGTTTGATATAAAAAGGCATGATAAAGGCAGTGATACCAAAACATATCATACATGTGATTGCAATTTCATTCATTCTGAGAAATCAGCCTCCATGAACGCAGCTCCTCAACTGTTTTTTACTGCAGTATACCCGTGAGAACTTTTTATATGCTCCACCACTTCCTCAAGCTTCATAAGGCGTGATGCCTTGACAAGCACCACATCGCCCTCAACCAGAAGCCCGGAGACATACTCCATAGCATTAACTCTGTCTTCAAACCAAAGACACTTATCAGGCGCCATACCCTGGGAAACAGCCTCTTCGTGAATCCACCTTCCCATATCTCCCAGTGTAATCAGATGGTCAATCTTTGAATGGAAGACTTCCTGTCCTGTTTCGCGATGGCCTTTTTCAGCAATGTCACCAAGCTCGCGCATATCACCGAGCACGGCCACCCGTCTTCCGTTCATATTAGTCATAGAGAGCGTTTTCAGCGCCTGTCTGACCGAAGTGGGGCTTGCGTTGTATGTATCGTTTATGATGATAATACCATCATCTGTTATGAGCTTTTCCATACGCTTTCCGGTGATCTTCACAGAGCTGAGACCTTTCTGAATCTCAGATTCTTTGAGACCGTCGAGAAAACCGATCAGAATGGCAGCCAGACTGTTGTATACATTATGAAATCCCAGCATCGGTATCCTGAAGGAGTGAGTATCTGTCAGACCTTTTTTCACAGTTATATCAAAACCTTCCATCTCAACAGGCCTGCACTCCAGCAGCCTGAGATAAGCCTCTTCACTTTGACCATAGCTGTAAACAGGGCACTGACACTTTTCAACCAGGTATGTGAACCAGCGATCGTCGGCATTCAATACTGCGAATCCTGTATGATGAATACTCTCAAGAAGCTCTCCCTTGGCATCGGCTATGGCCTGATATGAGCCCAGAAGCTCAAAATGTGATTCCCCAATGGTGGTAATGATACCAACATCAGGCCTGGCAATTTCACAGAGCTGCCGGATCTGTCCTCTGCCTCTCATTGCCATCTCGAGTACCACCCGTTCCACAGAAGGCTCAACGGTCAGGATAGTCTGGGGAACACCGATCTCATTGTTAAAATTCTCAGGTGTCTTCAATACTTTATAGCGCTGCGATAGAATCTCTGCAACGAGATCCTTTGTTGTAGTCTTTCCATTACTTCCGGTAATGGCTACCAGAGGAACTTTAAGACTTTTTCTATAGGCTGATGCAAGCCGGTGATAGGCAGTGAGCGTATCATCCACAACAATCAGTGATGTCTTATCGACTCCCTCAATGCTCTGAAGAGAAGAGAGAGCTGCAGCAGAACCTGCCTTCAGAGCTTCTGCAATAAACTGATGCCCGTCAAAGTTCTCTCCCCTGAGAGGGATAAAAAGATCACCAGGTGTGATTTTTCGAGTATCTGTGCAGATTCCTGTCACACTGATCTCTTCGTCACCGGGAGCTTTTTCAACTCCCAGGCTCTCCTTTATCTCAGCTACCGTCATTGACTGCATGGCTTTAAAAATTGCCTCCTTTGATTGATAGGGGTGAGCTCTTTGAAGCAAAATACTCCTGTACGACCTCTGCATCATCAAAATGAATGGTGCGATCCTTGAAAATCTGATAGTTTTCATGACCTTTTCCCGCTATAACTACAGTATCACCCTTTTTTGCAAGATCGAGAGCTTTCAGGATGGCACTCTTTCTGTCCGTAACCTTATCATAGTCCTTCTTCTCCGGAAGAATGCCTTCCTCAATATCGACGAGTATTTTCTCAGGGTCTTCCGTCCTGGGATTGTCTGATGTTACGATAACCACATCAGAAAGACGTGCTGCGATGCCTCCCATCAATGGACGCTTGGTTCTGTCACGATCTCCACCGCAGCCGAATACGGTGACAAGCTTCCCTGAGGTTATCTCCCGGGCTGTATTGAGAATGTTTTCCAGACCATCAGGAGTGTGGGCATAATCAACGATAACAGCGAAATCCTGTCCCTGCCGCACCATCTGAAAACGTCCCTTTACTCCGTGAAACTCTTCAGCGAGCCTTATACAGCTCGACATATCGAGACCCATGGTGAAAAGTGTGGCCAGAGCCGCCAGAGTGTTATACACGTTAAACGTGCCTGTAATTGACAGCGATACCGGATATTCACCTGATGGTGTTCGAAGCGTGTATGCTGCACCGCCTGCTCCCAGGGAAAGATCCACAGCCCTGAAATCAGCATCAGGCTCTTTTATGCCGTAGATCAGTGAAGGCGCAGAAAGACAGGCAAGTATATCCTTCGTTCGCCTGTCGTCGATATTGAGAACTGCCATTGCGCCTGATTTCATCTCCGGCCCCTGCCCGAGCTCCCGGAAGAGCTTCAGCTTTGCGCCGAAGTATTCATCGATACTCTGATGAAAGTCGAGGTGATCCTGAGTCAGGTTGGTAAAAACGGCACGGTCAAAGTTTACACCGGATGTCCTCCCCAGACTCAGGGCGTGAGAAGATACCTCCATCACCACAGCTTCCATACCTTGGCTCACCATCTCTGCCAGTATGGCCTGCAGGTCCAGCGATTCCGGCGTTGTAACACGAGAGGTCCGAACGGTATCGCCTATCTGAATGAAGAGAGTCCCTATCAGGCCGGTCTTAATTCCGGATCTGTTCATCACTTCACATATCATTGTAGTTGTAGTGGTCTTGCCGTTCGTTCCTGTGACACCGATCATTTTCAGCTTTCGAGAGGGATAGTCATAGAAGCACGCGCTCATCGTGGCAAGGGCGGACCTCGTATCAGGAACTCTGATTACAGTGATTCCATCAGGCACTTCCACATCCCGTTCCACACAAAGTACAACGGCGCCTCGAGCGACAGCGTCACCGGCAAAAGCATGACCATCCATCCTGAATCCGGTGATACAGAAAAAGAGACACCCTTCCTTAGCCTGTCTTGAATCATAGACAAGAGAGGATATCTCACATTCGGTATTTCCCCGGACTTCCGCTCCGGAAAGAGTTGACAGAAGTTGTTCAAGCCTCATAGCTATCTCCTGTATTTTTCATTGCACTGGGCTGCTTCAGATGATTCAGCATCATTTATCACCGTGAACAGCTCATTCAGTATGGTATCAATGCTGCTGCTTCTCCTGCTCCGCCTTCACAACTTCATTTGGGAAGGATGGAGGAATACCAAGCCTCCACAGAGTTTCCTGAGCCACATCCTTGAACACCGGCGCAGCCACCACACCGCCCCAGGGGATATCAGCAGGGTGCTCTACCTTCACCAGAATAATCAGCTTAGGATCCTCTACAGGCACAACTCCCACAAAGGATGCCACATATTTGCCTGATACATAGACACCGTTTTCGACCACATTGGCAGTTCCAGTCTTTCCCCCGCAGAGATAACCCGGAACCTTGGCTTTTTTGGCGGTACCCTTCTCCACAACATTCTGCATAATCTTGAGCATCTTTGCAGATGTCTCGGCGGTTATCGGCCTTCCTTTTACCTGGGGTTTGTATGCCTTTACCACATTATCCTTTGAATCTATAATCTCTTTTACGATGTGTGGCTTCATCTGCACGCCCTTATTCGCAATGGCCTGAACTGCTGATACAATCTGAATGGGCGTGATAGCAACTCCCTGTCCAAAGGACATGGTGGCCAGATTGATCTCAGTCATCTCCTTGAGCGGTAACAGTATGCCTTCTGTTTCGCCTGGGAGCTCAATGCCGGTCTGTTCACCGAAGCCAAACTTCCTCAGGTAGTTGTGAAATGTCCTGCAGCCTATCCTGAGACCCATAGCAGCAGTTCCAGTGTTGAACGAAAAAGTTATAATGTCTGTGATGGTCTCTGTCGCATTTCCCCCGAAGCCGTCGTTGGCATTTCCAATGCTCCACCCGCCTACTTCGATGTTGTTTCCACAGGCAATCTGATCTTCCATCTTCACCTTGCCGCTGTCCAATGCTGCGGCTGCTGTAATGACCTTAAAAGTGGAACCTGGCTCATATGCATCACATACACAGTGATTGCGCACCTTTTTCGGATCAATGGTGTTGAAATCCTCGCGTTTAAAATCCGGCCTGTTTGCCATTGCCAGCACCTCGCCTGTTTTCGCATCCATGACAATCAGCGAGCCGCTCTTGGCGCCGTGCTCTTTAACAGATTTTTCAATAAAGCTCTCGGCAATATACTGTATGCTCTCATCAATAGTCAGCACTATGGAACAGCCAGGCACTGCAGGCACAACATTGGTTGCACCGCCTGGAATGGCCATTCCATCCCGGTCCATTTCAGTCTCCATTGAGCCGGGCTTCCCACGCAGATAGTCATCCATATAGGCTTCAATGCCGTCAAGACCTTGATCATCTATACCTGTACATCCCAGCAGATGAACCGCCAGGTTTCCCTTGGGATAAAACCTTTTCCCATTTGATTCCCTTAGGAAGAAGATACCTTCTATCTTAAGCCGCTCCACCTGAAGTGCCGCGTCATCACTGGCCTTTCTTTCAATCCATGTGAAAGTAGTGGGCGCTCCCAGCAGGAGCGCAAGCTGCTTTTTGTCCTTTTTAAGAATTGGAGCTAGTTTTGCCGCAGCATCGTTTGGATCCTTAATCTTACTGGGATCAGCGGCAATTGAGGGGAGTGCAATACTGTTTGCCAGAGGCTCATACTTTCTGTCCAGAATGGAGCCTCTCAATGCAGGGATCTCAATTATTCCCTTATGCTGATTGTCAGCAATTGTCTTGTATTTCTCGCTCTGAAAAGCCTGGATGCTTACCAGACGGTATGCCAGGCAGATGAAGAGGAGTATTGTCAAATAAAAAAGCAGAACCAGTCTTTTTCTTACCTTGATGTTCCACCCTATCACATCAGACCTCCCCGTTTCAATAATGATCTCTCTTTTGCATGCAAAGAAATAATTACAGATTTCATTTTACAGTTAACCGGCTCATACCCATTCGGGAAGAGGGGGCGGGCAAAAATCAGCTCGCCAGGCGCAGCATGCGGATTCTGCAGTATACCGAGAGCGGGGGACTCTCATGAATAATGAACGAGGGTGAAAAGCTCACCCCGTTCCTGTTCTTCTTTTCCCTGATTTGAGCCTGCAGGGATTCTGGTTTGAGAGGCGGGGGAGTTTCCTCCTTAATTAAACTCCCCCGCCAACTCTTATTTTTTATCCTCTTTGACCCCAGAGAATGCTTTCCATCCTCTCTTTTTCCAGATTAGGATTACCATTCAAGCCCCCTCTCTGAATCGAAGGGAAAACCCTGTTGGATTCTGGTCAAACGGCCCAGCTTGCCATACCAACTTTCTCTCTTCGACTCTTCCTGGAATCAGTTTCTCGGAATCTTTTCTACCGCAACAACATCCTCCAGGGAAGCCTGGACCAATGGCTGCCTCATATCGAGGACAAGCCTGACCGGGGGGTGGGTCATTCCTAAATCGTTCCGAGCTATGGCTTCAATGCGCTGCAGAGAGCAAAGTCTGTTGACTTCAAGCTTCAGTGCCAACCGCGACCGTTCTAAAGTACACTTCGTTTCCTTCAGCCGGCATATTTTGTACTGAGAGCTGACAATCTGAGCACACTGACAGAGATACATAATAAGCATTGCTGCCACGCCGATGATCCCGATTATTGAAACAGCTAGTGTCACCGACGACATTCCTCTGCCTCTAGCGATAATCGTCTCACGGCACGGCGCATGCATCGAACTATTCAATTGTTCCTTTTTTGTGCGGGAGACGGCTAGCAATTAATTACCTCCTTATAATCTCTACCTTTACAGCTACAGCCCTTAACTTTGCCGAACGCGCTCTCGGGTTTTCCCTCACCTCTTCTTCTGTTGGTTGAAGAGGTTTCTTGGTAAGTATGGTCAGTTTCTTCTTCGGAATGACCTCTCGCTCTCCAGGGAACGCTTCTGCGTCCTTTGCGCCTTCTCTGAAGGCGTTCTTCACGATTCGGTCTTCCAGGGAGTGGTAGGTGATGACGACGATCCTACCTCTTTCACTTGTCACACGCACCGCTTCATCTATTCCCTCGTGTAAGCTTTGCAGTTCGCGGTTGACTGCAATTCTTAAGGCCATGAACATCTTCGTGGCAGGATGCAACAATTTCTTATGTTTCACCCTAGGGACACACTCTTCAGCAATACGCGCCAGTTCAAGAGTGGTTCTTATGGGCCTTTCCGTTCTTCTCTCCACTATTCTGCGGGCGAGTTTCCGGGCCCACCGTTCTTCTCCATACTCCCAGAGGATTCTTTCCAGTTCCTTTTCCTTGAGCCTGTTGACCAGGTCGTAGGCCGTCCTGTCTGTCTGGACATTCATTCGCATATCAAGTCCAGCCTCTGCTCGGAAACTAAATCCCCTTTGGATGCTTTCCAGTTGATGAGACGATACCCCGAGGTCAAATAAGCAGCCGTTCACCTCCTTTATGCCTAGACCGCCAAGGAGTTCACCCAATCGGGCAAAATTGCCGTGCACCATCTTTACGTTAGGTGCATTTTGAAAAACTCCGGCACACTCCTCAATCGCTTCGAGGTCCTGGTCTATCCCGACGAGCATCCCGTCTGGTCCTAGAACTTCCAGGATCTTTTTTGAGTGACCACCTCCTCCCATAGTGCAATCTACATAAACCCCTCCCTTGAAGGGAGAGAGATACGCCAGTGCTTCCTCTGCCATTGCCGGCTTGTGGAACTGATCAGAGACCATACTTGGAGTAGAGTTGATTGGTTTGTTCGAGGAAATCCTCTTCCCTGTATCGAGACTGCCACTTGTCAGTGCTCCAGATCTCGATCTGATTTCGTGTTCCTACGAGCGTCACTGTAGGATCTTTAATCCCTGCCCAGTCACGCAGCTTCTGAGGGACAGAGACCCGTCCCTGTTTGTCCATCTCCGCCTGATATGCCGAAGCGTGGATACTTCTGAGCCAGTTTTGTCCCTTTGTGTCTGTAATCGGGATCTTACTGTCAAATTTTTCCATCATCGCTTCAAAGTCGTCCTCTGGCATTATCCAGATGCAATCGGCGTTGATGCCCCGCAGGAAATAAAACCTTTCTCCAAGAGGTTTCCTGAATTTGGAAGGAATTATGAGGCGGCTTTTTTCATCGAGGGTATGATCGAACTCTCCTGTGAATTTCGAAAAACCCACTCTATGCCTCCTCCCTCCACTTTACTCCACTGATCTCCATTATCATAACGCTCAATCGCCCCCTGTGTCAAGACCCTCATGTGATGACTTCAAAGCTGTTCTCTATTTTTCCGCATAAAAAACACCACATATTGAGAGAACCTGTCTACCATGCCTCTACATTTTGTATCTCAAAAAGATCTGCCTCCGAGCAATATTGAATTATTATCATTTTCATATCATCGACAATCAGGCTGAATCGTTGCTGCAACAATGTGGAGTAAAGTGGAGAGAAATCTAACGAATCGGTCTTGCGAATTTTTTTCAATTTTTCACACACACCAATTATGACATTGGCTTGCAGAATTATTCAGGCTGAATGCTAAATCATCAAAGGGTTCTGACGCTGTTTGAAGCCTGAAAATCCTGTACAGAGTGCGATATCTATCCCATATTTTCATTTCGATCGCATAACAGTCAATTTCACCTGGTCATGACGGAGTCATGGATCTTACATGCAAAAAAACCACTCTCTGCACAACAGGCTGAAATGACAATATCGTATATTTCATGAGGGTTCCCGGTATCATGACAGACACCTCAGTCATGATACTTATAATGAACCGGTTTTATAGGCAGGGCATGTCTGGAAGATGATGGCAGGCCATGACGATGTAACGTCGCTGCGATACTTGCTCAGGCAATCGTGACAGAGAACCTGGTTCCGTACTCTCACTAAATGAACACTGCAAAAAGCCAGACGAATTGCACTTCAAAGTCGAAATGGAAGGTATGTTTCAAATTTCCACGAAATCTCAGACTCTGTAATTCCACAGCATCAATGAAAGACTTTCGGCACAGGGAGGCTCACAATGGGCACACACGCAGAGGAATCCTTCATCACACTGAAAGAAAGGATTCTGGCAATCAAGGAGAAGCGGAAAGCCGTCATCCTTGCACACATGTACCAGAGGCCTGAGATACAGGATATCGCCGATTTCGTGGAAGATTCGCTGGGACTGGCGAGAGCAGCACGCTCAACTTCCGCCGAGGTGATAGTCCTCTGCGGAGTGCACTTCATGGCTGAGACAGCGGCAATGATGAACCCTGACAAGATGGTGCTCCTCCCGGATGCAAAGGCTGGCTGCCAGATGGCCGACATGGTAACGGCGGAAGCGCTGCGCCGGGAAAAGGAAAAGCGTCCCGGAGTGAAAGTCGTATGCTACGTCAACACTTCGGCCGAGGTGAAGGCGGAGAGCGACATATGCTGCACTTCTTCAAACGCAGTGGCCCTGGTGGAGAAGCTTCCGGACAGAGAGCTCATCTTCGTGCCGGATCAGTCACTGGGAGCATATGTGTCCTCCAGAACAGGCAAGACAATTCACCTCTGGCCCGGTTACTGCAACACTCATCACAGGCTGATGGAAGAAGATGTGCTGGCAATGAAGGCTGCACATCCTGAAGCAATTGTGATGGCCCACCCGGAATGCAGGGAAGATATACTCCGCCACGCCGATTACATTGGCAGCACATCACAGATGATCCAGCACGCGAAAGCCTCTTCTCATCAGAGCTTTCTGGTAGGCACAGAGAGCGGTATCCTGCACAGGCTGGCGAAGAACAGCCCGGAAAAAACGTTCAGGCTCATCTCGAAAAAGCTCATCTGCCCGGACATGAAGCTCACAACGCTGGACAAAGTGCTGTGGGCCCTGGAGAATCTGAAGACGCATATAACCGTGCCTGAGAAAATCTCCAGGAAGGCGCTCGGCTGCCTCGAAAAGATGATGGAGCTGTCATAGCAGGCCGGAAAGAAATGTCAGAACAGTGGCAAATCATGCGCTGCTGCTCGATTTTTCCAGCCTGCTTGATATCGCACTTCCCCCCTCTCTTTATACTTGTTACGGCTTTGATGTTTCCTGTCTGGAAATCATGGGCTATTGTTATTTTAATGAAATTTCAAGAGTCCAAATGAAGAGAGAGAAGGATGACGATGTCTAGCACGATAGCCAATGACGGAAGATGGATGCTGAATGAATACAAGACTTTTCGGGAACTTGCACAGAGAGTGGATCAGACAGCCATGGGCACCAACCCTGAAAAGGATGAAATTACCCTGTAGATGAAAGACCATACAGATCTTCTGATCAGCGCCGACTTCAGCAGGCCCGCCACGACAGTGACAGTCCAGAGAATTGACAAGGATTACACCCATCCTCTCGAAAGTGCACCTGCATACCAGAAGACCAGTCTGATTACCTGCATAGGCAAATTACTAAAACCAATGAACTATGAATGTCGGAATGATCAATCTCTGTATTTTTTAGGTAGTCATAGTTGACAATGATGAGAGGGTCATCAGTGCAGTAAAATGTGACATACCAAAAATCAGAGCATGATATTATACTCACCAGCATAACAAACTGCAGCATTCTAAATTGCCAAATGAGCGTTGATAGATGATTCCAGAAGCTTTGATAGTGCAATTTATAATGCGCGTTTGTATAAAAAGTTGTCAATAAAATCGAGCTGGAAGATCTTGATTATCTGCTGATAAGCAATAAGTGCAAATGTTGTGTTGATTTTTACAGAGAGATTGATGCTTTAAGAATTTGAGATTAAGCCGCCCAGTCTCTGCACATAAGCTCTGCCTGCTCCAGCACAGTCTGCGTAGCCTTCTCCTGTTTATCCGGCGGATAGCCGTATTTGCGGAGGATCCTTCTTACCTTCACCCTTATAGCCGCTCTGACTGATTCTCTCACGGTCCGGTCAATCGTCACAGAGCTACGCATAGCTTCTACGAGATCCCGGGCTATAGTCCGAAGCGTTTCATCACCGAGGATCTTGACGGCGCTGTCATTCACTTCCAGGGCGTCATAAAAAGCCAGCTCATCATCTGTGAGCCCAAGCTTTTCACCACGGCCCTGCGCTTCCCGCATCTCTCTGGCAAGCGCGATGAGCTCCTCAATCACCTGCGCCGTCTCAATGGCCCTGTTCTGATATGATTTGAGCGAGCGTTCCAGCATTTCGGCAAAAGACCGCGCCTGCACCATGTGCTTCTTTTCCCTCGTCTTTATCTCATCATTAAGGAGTTTCCTAAGCAATTCGACGGCGAGATTCTTGTGGGGCATCCCCTGCACTTCGGCCAGAAACTCATCTGAGAGGATCGAGATATCAGGCTTCTTGAGCCCTGCGGCGGCAAATATGTCCACCACCTGATCCGACGAGATCGCTTTCGATACGATCTGCCGGATTGCGCGATCGAGTTCCTCAAGTGATTTCCCGGTTCCCTTTGTCGATTTTGCCAGCACCGACCTCACCGCCTGAAAAAATCCAACATCATCCCTTATTTCCAGCGCCTTTTCATGAGGCACCGCCAGGGCAAAGGCCTGGGAGAGCTCGGTCACTGTCTTCAGCAGGCGGTTCTTCCCATCTTCCCGGGCGAGTATGTGCTCCTGCGCGGCAGGGAGAATCGACAGTCTCTCATGAGGCTTCCTTGTGAGCCAGAGAGTCCAGTCGAAGCCGTGGAAAAGGCTGCAGCACAGCTCGTACTTTTCCAGCGTCAACGCCACTGCCTCTTCCTGATCCACAGCGGCGTCGCCTGTCCCGCCGCTTTCAGTATAGCCTGAGAGCGCTCTCTTGAGGGCATCGGCCAATCCCAGATAATCCACCACAAGCCCGCCCGGCTTGTCCCTGAAGACTCGGTTTACTCTCGCTATGGCCTGCATCAGGCCGTGCCCCTTCATGGGCTTGTCCACATACATTGTGTGAAGACAAGGCACGTCAAAGCCGGTGAGCCACATGTCCCTTACTATAACTATCTGAAATGGATCCCCAGAGTTCTTGAAGCGTTTCGCCAGCTCTTTCCGTCTGAATTTGCTCCTTATGTGCCCCTGCCATTCAAGCGGGTCAGATGCCGAACCAGTCATCACAATCTTTAGAGATCCCTGAGCATCGTCTTCGCTGTGCCATTCCGGCCTCAACTTCACCAGCTCGTCATAGAGCTCTACACAGATCCGCCGGCTCATGCACACCACCATGGCTTTGCCGTCCATTACAGAGAGTCTGTCATCGAAATGCCTTATCAGGTCTCTGGCTATGAGAGAAATGCGCTTCTCTGACCCCACCAGCGCCTCCAGGGCTGCCCACTTCGATTTCAGCTTCTCTTTCTTCTGCAGCTCCTCGCCCTCGGTCACCTCTTCGAACTCCGTGTCTATATGGGGCTTTTCCTCTTCCTTCAGCTCAAGCTTTGCAAGACGGCTTTCATAGTAAATGGAGACTGTGGCTCCGTCCAGAACGGCGCGCTGGATATCATAGATGCTGATATAATCTCCGAAGACCGCTCTCGTGTTCTTGTCGGAGAGCTCGAGCGGCGTTCCTGTAAATCCGATAAAGGAGGCATTTGGCAGAGCATCGCGCATGTGGCGCGCAAATCCGTCGATGAAGTCATACTGGCTCCGGTGCGCCTCATCTGCGACCACAACAATATTTCGCCTTATCGAAAGCACAGGATATCGCTCACCCTTTTCCTCAGGGAAAAACTTCTGTATCGTGGTGAAAACCACACCGCCAGATGCCACAGCCAGCAGTGACTGGAGCTCTTCCCTGCTCTGCGCCTGCGCGGGCTTCTGCCGCAGAAGCTCCTGACAGCGTGAAAAAGTCCCGAAGAGCTGTTCATCGAGATCATTTCGATCTGTGAGGATTACGAGTGTGGGGTTCTCCATTGCAGGGTGCAGAATGATTCTTCCAGCGTAAAAAGCCATCGTGAGGCTCTTTCCTGAGCCCTGGGTATGCCACACAACTCCGCAGCGCCGATCTCCCGCCATGCCGTGAGGAGCCTTGTCGGCATAGAATCGGCCGGAATCCTCGCGCACCTCCATGCCCTGCGCCGGTAGCCTCGATGCCCTGACTGTTTCTTCAACAGCTATGTTTACTGCGTGATACTGATGATATGCCGCCAGCTTTTTGACAGGCACTCCGCCTTCATCATTTTCGAAGACTATGAAATGCTTGAGAAAGGTGAGCATCCGCCGCCGCTCGAAGACACCTTTCAGCAGCACCTCGAGCTGAGTCAGAGAGGCCGGCGCCATGCCCTTTCCGTCAATTGTGCGCCAGGGCATGAATCGCTCTCTGTCAGATGAGATGGAGCCGAGCCTGGCCTCCATCCCGTCAGAGATCACAAGCATCTCGTTATAGACAAAGAGGGATGGGATCTGCTGAATGTAGGTTTTGAGCTGATTGAAGGCATTCCATATCGTGGCGTTTTCGTCGGCGGGATTTTTCAGCTCCATCACGGCCAGGGGAAGACCGTTGACGAAGACTACCAAGTCGGGCCTTCTAGTATACTGGCCTTCCATCACGGTAAACTGGTTGACCACACACCAGTCATTCGCTTCAACATCTTTGAAATCAACGAGCTTTGCCTTGTCACCGGCAATTGTTCCATCAGGGCGCCTGTATTCAACCTCGATGCCTTCGACAAGCATCCGGTGAAATCGCCGGTTATTCCCAATGAGAGAAGTGGCCTCTGCACGGGTGAGCTTCCGCAGCGCCTCGTCCTGGGCATCTGAAGGGAGTGAGGGATTGAGCCGGGCTATGGCATCCCGAAGCCTCCCAATAAGGAGCACCTGCTGGAACTCGTCACGCTCTGCTCCGGGCTTCTCAGGCTCGATGTCGGGACCGAAGAGCACAGTATAGCCCAGATCTTCGAGCCAGACAAGAGAGGCGTCTTCAACAACCGATTCGGTGAAGGTCTTTGTCATTACTTTTTCTTCTTCTTGGAATTGATGGAGGAGTTAAAGGCTCATAACTTCTCAAGCCGCTGTCACCGGTGAATATTTCCACATGATAACCCTGTTGAGCATAATATTCCGCTACATTCTTTATTGTAGCATCTCCCATCGACAATTTCCCCACTGCCAGATTCGGCCATTCATGAGCGAGTCTTTTAAGATTTTCTTCGTTCCACAGAACATTCTGCGCTGTAAATGCCGCCCACAGAGTTTTTTCATCAACTGCCTTTTCAATCAGAGCGCAGAGCTTTGAATCATTTTCATATCTCTTTTCAGGAGCCTGTGCAATGTGATTGCCTGTCTCTATAATAGTGGCAATGGGTAATACAAGTGTGGCTCCCTTTGCTTCTTCGTCTGTCAGATATGCATCAACCTTTTTCTTGTTCCATTCAGAATTCCCGTTGGAGCAGGTATCCTTTCCAGGAATCTCAAGAAATACACAGAGAATGGAAGTGTCAAGAATGATGAGTTTTCTCAATTCACAGCCTCCCTGATCAGGCTTTTCTCCAGAGAGCCTTCCGTAATAAGCTTTCCCAGTGTGCCTCGGGCAAACAGCTTTGGAAGATCCCGAATATCCTCAAGCGGTATGAGTGTACTGTATCCGCTTTTAATGTCTCGGTGAGCAATAATAACATATGGCATCATTGTGGGGCTTAAGGCGTCCAGCAACGCAGGATTATGAGTTGTCACAAGAACATCTATGGCTCTTTTTGAGCCGATTTCCTTCAACATACGGAGAAGGATACCAACTCGCGATGGATGCAGGCCATTGTCAATTTCTTCAATTATCAACTGGCTGCCTTCAGGCCGTGTCAACAATGCGGCAGCAATTGCAATGAACCGCAGTGTGCCATCGGACATCCCCCTTGCATCCATGATTACAGGATTATCACCAGGAACCCATTCTTCTTCACAATAAAGCATTGCGTCGCTTCTGAATCTTCCCACTGTTTCTGACCAGATTCGTCTTATATCTCTCTCCGGCAAATGCCTGACATAGTCAGTAAGAGCCATTTCAATCTTATTCCTGTCATCCTCCTTTAAGGCTGCCAGCATCCCTGCTATATTGGACGCATCGCTCTGCAGATTCTCCGAAAGCTGTGAGTAATTTCTCATGTTCAGCGGTATGGGATCCAGTGCGAATATGTTTTGCAGAGTCTGTGACGCGATTTTCACTCCTTCAGTAATTTCTTTTCTCAGATTGAAGCCACTGAGTTGACTTAAAACTGAGCGTTGTCGGCTTACTTCTCTGGAGGTGCCTCTCTTTTCGTTATAAAATCTAGCAGTGATTGACGGTCCTTCATGACGGGCCGGATCTGTTTCATAAAGATTTATCCTGTATGGGTTATTTGCAGTTCTCGGTCTATATTTGATTCGATTGAGAGATTCGGCAATAAGCTGGATTTCTGGCTGTGTCTCAACTGTGATACTGTATTCATAGTCAGTCTGTTCTGTTCCGCCACCGATCAGCGCATTGATGGTAAAACTGCTGTTCGACTTCAGAGAAGCCCACTCCACCCCGCCCCTGATCGGAGAAGAAATTGCATCTCCTGCAAGAGCGGCATTGATTTCTCTTCCCTGCGCCATGCGCAGAAGAAACTGGAATCCATCCAGAGCATTTGATTTGCCGCTTGAATTTGTTCCTATAAGCACCGTAAGCGGATCGATATACAATGTGGCATTGGAAAAGCTTTTCCAGTTCCTGAATTCAATCTGTTTGATCATCAGCTTACTCCCTTGCAGGGTTATATTTTACTCGTATTCTCAACAAGCTTCTCGGCTTCCTTGACCCGGATCTCCCCGGAAAGAAGCTTGGGGAGGAGTGCATCCCGGATCTGGGCGAGAGTGCGGGACTGTTGATCATTGCAATGCATCATTTTAAATAGTGGTTTAAAACTCCCTCAAATCTTGCAATCAAATTTACTGGCGGAATGAAAACAGATAGATTATGAATGTGATTTCTATTCAGAGTCGCTACAGCCGAACCCGCATTAAATGATTCCAAATTCAAATTCTTTAAAACAAAATATGCATGATGTGGCTTTGATATGAGGAATTCTCTAACCCATAGTGACGTAGTATGTGGCCAATAATCATCCTGAACAAAAAAGACTTTTCCTATCACTCCGCTTCTACCTGTTGTTACACCTGGACCTTTTGCCATGAATCTACTATGGGAACCGAGTATTCCTCCAGCACAAACAACAGGATAAGGACCTTCTTCTATAGTCAGAGATCGGGAAAAGCCCAAGCATTGAAATTTAAAAATCAATTATATCAACAATTTTTGTAGAGGTAATGCGACAAACATTATTGTGCAAAAGAAGGATTTTTCTCCCCCACTGTAGAAGTTTTGGGTATGGAAGAGAACACTATGGAATTTGCTTTCATCCTGCCCCCTGCACCTGCCAGAGAGAAAATTG